>JACCDR010361005.1_pt1 | contig 88490 bp, 139 predicted proteins | sample 7446431 | NCBI WGS metagenome assembly JACCDR01 (sample SAMN15323443, study PRJNA562643) | freshwater metagenome | isolation source: river surface water | place: USA:Blue River Watershed | collected 2017-08-17
CTCCCCGCCGCCCCGCCCAGCCCCGCCCCAGGCCCTCCCGGCCGTCCCGAAGTCCGCCCCCTCGTCGGCGACGGTCCGCAGGTCTGCGCCCGACCGCGGTCCGCTCTACCAAGACGCCCTGGCGGCCCTGACGAGCCCCGACCTCGGGTTCAAGAGGCCGCGCGCCGAGGCCGCGCTCGACTCCCTGGGGGACCTGACCGGGAAGACGCTGTCCGAAGTCGTGGCCGCCGGACTGCGCGCCTGCAAGTCGCCGGCCGCATGACGTAGGCGAGAGGGAGGAAGCCGAATGGACCAGACGCCGCAGGTCATAATCTCAGGACCCCGATGCCCCGCCTGCGGTGGCCGCCTGCGGAAGGCCGGGGAGGCGTGCGGAGAGTGCGGAACGCGCGTGACCCCGCTCCCCGAGATCGGCGTGCTGAACGGCGTCAACCAGAACTTCGGGACCGTGAACAACGTCTACAACTTCGCCCCCGCGGAGCCGGAGGTCGTCGACCTCCGCGACGTGCAAGACCGTCTCAACGAGAGGTTCCCTGAGCGCGTCCCGGCCCCTGTCCCGGTCCAAGAGCCAAAGCTCCTCGGCCCCGGACCCAGCAAGCTCGTCCGATTCATGAACGGGTTCGCCTACCTCCTCCTCGTTGTCCTCCTGTTCTGGGCCGGCGTCGCCGTGTTCGCCGTCCTGCGCTGAGCGTAATATCGGAGGATGTCAGACCTCCTGGTCGGCCACGGCCCCGTGCCCGGGCACAGCCCTTACGTCCCCGACTTCATAATCGTCCGGGATGAGCAGGGGCGGAACCACGTCCGCTCGAGGAAGGCGAGGCTGGCCGTCGCCCACGAGAAGATGGCGAGGGACCATCTGGTCGGACACTGCACCCCGGAGCCCTTCAGGCCGGACCGTTGGCCCCTCGTGCATTTGCGGGACCCGGAGTCCGGGCCCCCGTTCCGGACCGACAGGGTCGAATGGTTCCCTCTCTCTGAGGAGGCTGCCTGGCGCTCGAGGACGGCGCAGGACTTGCTGCGCGAGTCGACGGCGATGAAGGGCTCCCCCGAACTCGCCTTGAGGTCCATCAAGGCGGCAGCGGCGCTCGTGTCCGTCGACATCGAGAAGACCGTGCGCGAGCTCCGCGCGGAGGCCGCCCCCGGAGAGAGCCTGGTGGAGACCCTCGAGCGCCGGAGGCGCTAGGTCCGGAACCAGCAGAACGCGACCACCCTGACGAGGAAGGCGGCCAGAGCGGCGACCTGGAGCGCCATGTCCAGCGGCTTCTTCCCGTCCTTGTCCTCGGACTCGATGGCCCCGGCCTCGGACAGCATGGCCAGGAGGGACGCCACGACGGACGCGACGAGCGTCAGCGCCTCGGGCGGCGCCATCCCCTCGACCGGCCTCATCATGCAGGAGATGATCGCCATCCAGGCCAGGATGAAGAGCGAGGGGGATACGGCACCCATCAGCGGGATCCCCCTGCCGTATTCGCCGGATCCGTGGCATGGGGATCGCCGAACGTGACCACAAACTGCCTCTTCGCCAGCTCGGACCTCAGCGCCCCATAGCACTTTTTGCTAAACTCCGGGTCATCGCGGATCCGCCGGGCCATGGCCCCGTACTTCGGTCCGAAGGCTGAGAAGCACTTCTTGCACGACCCTTCTCGTAGGGCCGCCATCTTCAGACATCCGGGGCAAGATCCGATCGCGGTGACTGCTTCCATGCACGCGCTCCTAGGAGGAGGACCGAGGGACTTACGGCGGCCTCAGGTGTACTCTCAGGACATGGTCGTAAAGAGGTCGAAAAAGCCCGTGAGAGCGCGGAATCGCCGAGACCCGGAGGCCGTCCCCTCCTACTCTTGGGAGTCCCTCGTCTCCGACGGGACGCACGACGTCCGGCGCCTGGACTCGGTCATCCGCTTCTCGAGCATACCCGTCACCTTCTCCGAGTCCACGGCCGCCCATTCTTTCTGGGTCTCCCTCTACTCGCTCATGATCTGGCAGACCCTCGAGTGCACGGGATGGAAGCGGCTCCTCCCCTCCCTGGAGGAGGTCCTTCGCCACGCCGTGACGCACGACATCGGGGAGAGCGTGACGGGCGACGTCGTCCGGACCCTGAAGTACTCATCCAAGGAGATGAAGGAGGCCGTAGACAACTCCGAGAAGCTCCTCGTCGCCACGCTCCTCCCCCACGGGGTGAGGAGGACTGTCCCGGCCTCCGTCTCCCCGTCTGCCAAGGCCATAGTGAAGGCGGCCGACTTCCTCAGCCTCTGGCAGTTCATGCGCCGCGAGGCGGCCCGCCACAACCTGGAGATAATCCCGTACTACGAGAGAATGCTGTGCGACCTGAGGGCTGCCGCCACGGCCTCCATGCCGATGCTGGAGGGGCTCTACAGGAAGATGGTCGTCGAGGCACAGGATGTGGCGACGGACTGCTTCGGAAGGCTCGCGGACAGCCCGCGATGGCGGAGGACGATCTGATGGAGACGAAGGCTGAGTTCCGCGCACGCCTCGAGGAGATCGACAGGCTCCTCGAGATATGGGGGGACTGCGTCGACCAGCCTCTCCTCTCCCACATGGGCCGGCGCCAGAAGGAGCTCCAGGAGGCCCTGGAGTCCGCCCCGGAGGACAACCTCCGGTCCGTCATCCGGTCCCATAAGGCCATCTGCAAGGCCAAGAGGATGGACGAGAAGGCTGCCTACGGGCAGGATCCGGCCATGTACTATTCCCTCGCCATCTGCGGCGAGGCCGGCGAGATGGGGAACAAGATAGTCAAGGGACTCAGGAACGGGAACGACCCCGAGGCCTCGAAGCGGGCGGTGGAGTCCGAGCTGCCCGACGTCTTCATCTACGGGTTCGTCCTCGCCTACGTCCTCGGCATAGACATCGTGAAGCTCGTCAACGAGAAGGTGGACATTGTCATCCAGAGGGCCATCGACGGATACTACGGGGGAGAGCTCCCCGACGAGGGAGAGACGCCAGCTCTTCCGCCTGGCTGAGCGCGTCGAGATCGGGGACTTCCCTCCCCACCTTCGCGGGGCAGTGGAGGACATCTTCTTCATGTCCGGCCCGGCCCTGGGGCCCTCCATCCCCTGCTGGGTCGTCCACACGGCCGGCGAGGAGAGCGCGGCCTTCTCCTCCGCCATCCATGGTCGGGACATAGAGACGGACTCGGTCGAGGAGTTCGAGTCCCAGTTCCTGCCCTTCGTCCTCGACCGGCACGAGTGCTCGCTCGTCCGCGTGCACTACGAGGGCGCCTACAACGAGACCTGGATATACCTTAGGGGCGAGACCGTGGAGGAGGCAGGGCAGACCGCCCTGGCCTTCGCCGTCCTCGGGACCTAGCCGCTCCGGGTCTTCCGGACCTTCCCGTGGCCCGGGTCCCCGCCCGTGTTCCCTCTGAACAGTGTGTAGTAGGGGAGGGTGTTCTTGTTTATCCGGTTGGCGGCGATCGCGTTGTCCTCCTGCTCCGGGAGGATGAGCTTGATGGTCCTGGCCAGCAGGAGCAGGCACGGGTCGTCCGTGATCCGCATCAGAGCCCTGGCCGAGTACGGGACGTGCTCCAGGACGTCGATGACCTGCCCGTAGGTCATCTGGTCGAGCTTGCACTTGCAGTCGTACCCTGGCTGGTCCGAGACGTACCAGATGTTGTCCCGGGTGTCGAGGTTGCACTTTGTGGAGCAGTTGGGCTCAGGGTTGACCGCCTGGCAAGGGTCTATGAAGCAGAGCTCTGGCTGGCAGGGGTCGACGGCGGGCTGGCACCCGCAGGGCGCCTGGTTGCAGCTTGAGCAGCTCATCCTCTTACCTCCGGCCTCGCGGCCACGACGCAGTCCTCGCTGAAGCGGAGCCCGCTTATGTGGACCTTTCCGCCGGGCTCGATGACCGCAGACCCTCCGACGTGGAAGTCCGTGGAGAAGCGACCGTGCCTGCGGCTCTCGTTGACCTCCTCCCCCCATCGGTTCGAGACGACGAGGACGCAGCTGTTGTCGGACGCGAACTCCACCCACCGGGAGGACGGGAACATGTCCTTTCCCCAGTTGGTCAGGCCTGCCACGATGTCGACCGGCCTCCCTCCGAGGAGGCCCCCCTCGGCCTTGTGGAGGGCGTCGTCCTTCAGGTCGCGGCAGATGACCGCCGCCATCCTGCCGATGTCAGTCTCGACGATCGGCGGCGGCTCCCGGGCGGGGTCCGCCCACAGGTAGTCCGACCCCGCCAGATGGTGCTTCCTGGTCAGGAGGACCATGTCCCCTCTCGGGGACACGACGGCCGCCGAGTTGTGGAGCTCCGACCCGGTGTCCTCGACGAACCCGTAGGCGACGTAGCACTCCGACTGGACGGCGTAGGACCGGAAGGCCTTGAAGGTCTCCCCGTCGGCCGGCTCAGCCACCGCCGCGGCCTCCGGCCGGCTGAGGAAGGAGTAGCCGGTCAGGCAGAGCTCTGGCATGACGACGAGGGACGACCCGATACGGGCCGCCATCGACAGGAGCGGGGCGGCGCGCCGGAAGTTGTCGCGCACGTCGGCGGGCCCCCGGGCGAGCCGAGGGCTATACTGGACCGCCGCCAGGATCGGGTTCACGCCCCCTCTACCTCAATAAAGACGGCTTTATCCCGCGCCCCGACCTTCTTCTCCGCGGCCTCCCTGAACGCCCGAGTCCCGTCCTCGACCGCCTGAAGGGCGTCCTGGACGAGCCTGAAGCGCTCGGCCGCCCTCGCGTCCCCCGGGTTCCGGTCCGGGTGGTGGAGGGCCATGAGCTTCTTGGCCAAGGACTTCGCCACCTCTAGCTGGGCGTCCACGCCCTCCCTCTCGCTCTCGTGGGCCTGTATGTCCGCCTTGACCTGTCCCGGCCGCCGTCCGAGGACGAGCCATGCGTCCCGGACGGAGAGGGTCACAGGTCAAGGCCCTTCAGGGACCTCAGCGTCCGGGGTCTGGTCTTCCCGGCCTTCCTCCGGTCCAGGAAGGCCTCGAACTCCGCGAGGGTGAGCGGCTCCCTGCCCTCGGAGAGGCGGAACTGCTCCTTCAGGTCCTGAAGCCTGACCCTGAACTCGTCGTACTTCATGAGGTTGCCCGTAACAAGACGATACCCGGTGCTGTAATGTTCGGTCAATGTTGAAGAGGCGATCGCCTCCGCCGGACTGGAACAGGCTCCACGCCAACCTGAGGGACGTCTACTCGTCCGCCGGGGCTGGCAGGATGACCGCTGTGGTCGACAACCACGGGGACAAGAAGGAGACGATATGCCGCCGGCTTGGCGTCATCTCGCCCGCCGACGTGTCCAGGATAGCCGCTGACCTCAAGCGGTCGAAAATCCGGGAGTCCAGTTCGTAAGGGTGCTTGATCCAGGAGATAGAGAAATCAAAATGAAGAACCAGAAGAACGTGAAGCTGACCCCCAAGCAGGCGAACATCGCGGCCGCCAGCATCCTGCGCGGCCTCGACAACTCCATCAACGACGCCAAGAAGAACGTCGCCAAGCTCGAGGACTTCAAGGCCAAGGTCAGCAACCTGTCCGCTGGCCTCTCGAACCTCGCGTCGGCGCCCCCGGCCAAGCCGGCGAAGCCGGCCGCCCCGGCCAAGCCCGCGAAGCCGGCCAAGGCGGCGGCCAAGCCCGCGCCGAAGGCCAAGCCGGCCGCCCCCGCGAAGCCGGCCAAGCCCGCGAAGCCCGTCAAGGCGGCCAAGCCCGTCCCGGCGAAGCCGAAGCCCGCGCCGGCGAAGCCCGCCCCCAAGAGCGACGAGCAGAAGCCGCCGGTCCAGGGGCGCCCCTCCATCCGCCAGGCGGTGAAGGACCTCCTCCGCACTCTCCCGGCCGGGACGACCATCCACACGACCGAGGCGTACGCCAAGATCGTCTCGAAGTACGGGTACTGGTCGAAGCAGACGTTCTACGGGCTCGTCAACAACGACCCGGAGATCTCGAACGCCGACAGCCAGCTGTCGATGGCGTCGGGCAAGGAGGCTAAGGCCGCCCCGAAGGCGGCGAAGCCCGCCGCCCCTAAGGCCGCCAAGCCCGCTCGTGCGCCCAAGGCGGAGACGAAGCCCGCCCCGTCGGCCGAGGCGCCCAAGGACGACCGCGTCGACAACCTCGTCCGCAAGGTCGAGCAGGACAAGTCCACCTCCGCCGTAGTCTGAGGGAAGATGCAGGCAGTGCCGACAGAAGCAAGGTCGACGGACCTCCGCGTCAAGGACGCGGTCGGCCTGTACGCGCGGAGGAAGGCCAGAATGTTCTTCCTCCGCGCCAACATCGCCTCCCCGAGCCACCCCGTCCTCGACGCGGAGCTAAGCCTCGTCGAGATGGCCAGGGCTAAGCTCCTGGAGGCCCTCCTCTCCTCCGACCCGGGCTTCATGTCGTCCCCGGCCGCCCGGGAGCGGGCGGAGGAGGACCTCAAGTCCGAGATGCGCCGGAGCGCGGCCCGGATAACGTCGGACCTGGGGATGCGGGCCCAGATCCTGTCGGACATCGAGGACGAGTGCCTCGACGTCATATTGATCCCCAGACATAGGCCGGCCTGATTGGACGTCCCCATCGGGACGTCTGTCGGCGCCGTGAAGGTGGCGGTCATGCAGGCCGCCGCCGACTCCGAGAAGCGCCGCCTCGCCATGGTCCCGCGGGACCGCTGCGCGCCGGGGTGCCACTCCTGCTGCCACCGGTCGGTCGAGGTGACGGTGGCGGAGGCGACCGTGATGGTCGCCCACCTGCGCTGGTCCGGCGTCTGGAAGCCGGTCCGAAAGGCGTGCGAGGCCCTCGCCGAGAGGGCCAGGACAACCTCCCCGGACGCCTGGTTCAAGATGAAGACGCGCTGCCCAGTCCTTGCGGACGACGGCCGGTGCTCGGCCTACTCCGTCCGGCCCCCTGCCTGCTCCGTCCACTTCGTGACGTCGGACCCGGCCCTGTGCGACCCCTGGAGCTCGCGCGCCGGGGAGTACTCCCCGGTGGAGCTCAGGGACGTGTACGCCCTCTCACAGGAGAGGATCCGGGAGGCCCTGCCCGAGGGCGGGATAATGTCCATGGTCCTCCCCCTGCCGATAGCGCTCTTGCTCGCCGACCGCGTCGCCGTCAGGACCGACCTCAGCTATGAGCAGGCGATAGAGCTCATCGGTCGAGAGACCTGAGGGCCATCAGCATTGCGTCCACGTCGTGGGGCACGACCTTCAGGCGCCGGACGGCCTCGAAGGGGAAGAACCCTAGCCCTTGGCCCTCCGTCTGCCCGGCGGCCAGGACGTGCGGCATAGACTGCTCCGGGCCAAGCCTCATGAAGAAGACGTCGAGCATGACGCCCGGGGCCTCGACCGTCCCGGCGAAGATGGCGGGCGAGGCGTCGATGCCGAGCTCCTCCCGGATCTCCCGGACGAGCGTCTGCTTCGGATCCTCGCCCTCCTCCCTCTCGCCGCCGAACAGGCACCAGTACCCTGGCCAGGTCGGGGCGTCCTCCGTCCTATGCTGAAGAAGCAGGCTCCCGAACGCGTCGGCTGCGACCAGACCGGATGACCTTCTCACCTCCGGACTTTACGGCGCGGAGGGTCTCGAGGACGGCCTCCCACTCCCTGAGCGGGATGCCCATTCTCTGGGTCTTCGGGTCGAACTCGGCGCCCTTGATGGAGGCCGCCGCTATCCTCTTCCGCATCGCCTCCGGGACGTCGTAGGCCGGCGGATAGCTGCGCTGCGGCATCCCCACGCGGGAGTCGAAGTACATGTTCTCCAGGTATGTCTCCCCGCCGGAGGTGAGGCGGACGATGTTCCCGCGGCTTCCGCAGTCGGAGCGGACTATGCCGTCCCTCTCGATGAGCCCCGCGCTCTGCCAGCTGATGGTCGGGTCGCCGCCCTCGAGCTGCGTCTTGCGGGACACCCTCAGGAACCCGTTGACCGCGATGAGGGCCACGATGGCGAAGTACTCCTCGCGCGGGATCTTTCTCCTCATGTTCCTTGTCCATCTCATGGCCTCGGGTACGGCTAGACCGACAGGACCTCCGCGACCACGATGGCGTTCTCCAGGTAGGCCCGGTCGGCCCCCTTCACCCCGGCGAGCACCCTCATCGCCCTGACGTCGCCGCTCCGGACGACGGCCTTCTGGATGCGGCGGACGCTGGCCCCGGCGACCTCCTTCGCGTATTGCGCCATGACCTTGGCGTCAGGGCCGCGGACGACTATCCCCTCGAGCCGCTTGACGTCGACCCCGGACCTGCCTCCCCACTCGCGCGCGAACTGGAGGGCGAGCTTCTGCCTGGCCTCCGCGAGCCCCCGGGTCCTGTAGTCCGTGTAGGACATGAGGGACTGCGACCCGGAAAGTATGTGGTTATATAGACGCTGCACCCGCCGGGTCGGACGGGCTCTCTGCTTGCGCTTTTGCATGACTTGCCTCCTTCAGGCTGTGGTCGTCATGCTTGCCTCCTTCCCGTCCATTCCGGCATTCTACCCCCTCTCGCGCCTCAGGTCAACAGGACGGAGGCGAACGGCATTATGGCCCGCAGCTCCTCCAAGAACTCCCTCATGCCCGGCATGTCCTTCGACTCCACCGCGGTCGTCGACCGCATGAGCTCGAAGCGCCCGTCGGCATCCATCGTCCCGACGACCCACCCGGACCCGCCGTCGTAGACGTTCACGGAGGCCCTGTCGCCCGAGAGATAGTGGGCGGTCATGAGGCGGCCGTCATCGGTCCTCCGCTCGAGAATGAGATCTTCTCTCCTCCCTCCGGTCGGTCCCGGGACCCCTGGCTCTCCCGGCCAGCTCATGACTCCAGCACGTCCACTACGGAGAACACTTTCTGGAGCTCCGCCATGAAGCCTGCCCACCTTACTTCCCCGCAGCTCGCGCGCAGCTCCCTGAGCTGGTCGAGGTCCTCGTTGAAGGCCTCGATCTCCTCGCCCCTGAAATCCCCGACCCTTATCCTCATCTTCACGGTCGAAGGCCGCGGGTCCCTGTACTCGACGTAGACGGAGAGCCTGCCGGGCTCCTCGTGCTCCACCTGCGCCGTCGCGTGCTCCCACAGCGCATACTCCAGAACCTGGCGCCGGGACCGCTCGGACGCCCTCCACTTAGGCACCGAGTATCCTGTTCGCCATGAGCTCGCCGAGGGAGGAGAGCAGGTCTTCCGGCTCGAGCTCTTGGAACGACTTCTTGACGTACGACACGAACTGCCCGGGCTTCGGCTCGACCTTGGGGTCGCTGCGGCGGGAGCGCTCTTTCCACTTCCCCCAGTCGTCGCTGTTCATGACCTCCCAGACTCGTGTCTCGTCGACGTCGGCGTGCACGACGTACAGGATCCCGTGGGCGTGGGTCGTCCCGCTGAAGTTGAAGGTGAAGGTCCAGATGCACTTCGCCCCGTCCTCGCGCTGCCTCTCGAGGAGGATGGAGCGGACGTAGGCGAGCCTCTTCTCCTCGTCCGACCCGTCGTCGATGTCCACGTCCGGGATGAAGCATAGGTTGGAGTCCACGGAGGAGCTTACAGGGAAAGGCGGAGGCAGGTCAGTCTTGCGGAAGCCGGAGGTCTCGATCCCCAGACGCTTGCGCGTCCGCACCGGCTAGCAACCGGGCTCGCCCGCCATTGGGCGATTCAGCTTCCAGAAGTGTAACGTTCGTGCTATGGAAGACCTCTTCGTGCACGTGCGGCGCATCTCGAGCGCCATCGACAAGGCCATGGACCGCGTGGAGTCCATCTTCGACGACGCCTTCGAGGGGACGTCCGTCGGGCTCGGCCTCTCAACCCACAAGGTGACGAAGGAGAAGAAGGACGGCCTTCCCGTCGTCACGGTGGAGCTCGAGGTCCCGGGGTGCAAGAAGGCGGACCTCGACGTGTCCGTGAGCTCCAGGACCTTGCAGGTCGACTGGACGCGAAAGCTCGACGGGAACAAGAGCTCGGTGAAGATCGCCATCTCCGAGAAGGCGGACCTCGACGCCATCACGGCGAAGGTCGAGGACGGCTACATGACCATCACGATCCCGGCGGCGCAGCCTCAGCCGGCCAAGAAGGTCCGCATCGACTGAGTCAGGACTCCATGACCTCCGAGACCTGGGCCGCCCTCCAGATGTCGAGGAGCTCCTCCTGGGTCAGGAAGGTCCTCCGGAGGCAGTGGAGGATCTGGTTTATGTCCCTCCTCCTCTCGTCCATGGCCGCCCTCTCGTCGTTCCTCCTGAGCTTCCGGGCCTCCGCGTCTATCGCCTTCTTCTCGAGGCGGGCGCACTCGTCCGACTGGCGGAACGCCTCGACCGCGGCGAATATCTTCGTGTTGGCCTCGAGGGCGGCGTCCATCGCCGCCTTCCCGGAGAGCCTTAGCCCGACGGCCCTCGCCACCCTCCGGCCGAGCCTGTCCCAGGCCGTCGACACGTTCTTCTTCAGCCCGTTCGGGAAGACGACCGTGACGTTGTAGTGGCAGACCGTGGATCCGCGCCGGCGCACGCCCGGCCTGCTCGGGTCCACCTCCTTCATCGTCTGGGCGCCGACCCGGATGCTCTCGACCCGGACACCCCGGACGAGCTCTAGGGGAGTCATGGGACCATCTTACTGCGGAAGGACGAGGGATCGAACCTCCCACCTTTCGGTGCCCCCGGATTTCGAGTCCGGTTGCCGGCCATTCGGCAGGTCCTTCCGTTCACTCTATCTCGTGCGTCCCTATCACCTTCTGGCTTACAGAGTCTCGCACCTCGAACCTCCCCTCCTTTGTCGCCCAGACGACCCTGCACACGGAGTCTCTCTGCTCCCGGTTCAGGGACTCCCACCCTCCGTCCCCGGCGAGGTATAGCCTGTGCGACCCGGACGGCGCCCTCCCGAAGGTGACGCCATCCTTGTTCACGAAGCTTGTCAGGACGTAGGTCTTCATCCCCTCACGGTACTCGCGGAGGCGGAGGGAGTCGGACCCCCAAGGCCTTTCGGCTCGCCCGCTTTCAAGGCGGGTCCCGTCGCCAATCGGGTGGCGCCTCCCTGTCGCGGAGCGTCGTGGAATCGAACCACCGACCTTTCGGTCCCCCGGGATTTCCAGTCCCGTTGCCAGCCTTCAGCAGGACGCTCCGTGGTCTGTCATGTCTCCATGACCTGCAACACTACCGCCGAGTGCTTCGCCTCGGCCATCTCCTCGTCGGTCAGGACGCCCATGGCGACGTCCGCCATCAGGACGGCGGCGAACTTCATGGCCGCCCTCCCGGCCGCCTCCGCGGCCGCCTCTATCTTCTCCCGGTCCTCCTTTACCGAGAGCTTATAGTTCGTCTCCAGGAACAGGACGATGTTCTGCCACATCTTGGCCGGGACCGGGTTGCCGAGGATCTCCGAGACCGACATGGTGGCGATCTCCCTCTCCGACACGGTCCCGTCCCCTCTCCTCTCCGAGAGGACCGCGACCGCGCTCGGCGTAAACTGGAACGATCCGACGGCCTGGAACCTGGCCCGGGCCTTCATGATCACCTTTATGCTCTCTGTCAGGACTAGCTCCTCGAGCACGACGTAGCCGGCCGCGGGGAACGCCTTCATCGTGAGCGGGGCCGCCGCTCCCGTGGGTCCCCAAGGGCCTACAGGCCCCTGGGGACCGGAAGGGACTACGGAGGGCGCGGAGACTGAGCCTGTATAACCCATAGGGCCGGTCATGGTCCTTAGGGTACACCCGGCTCACGAGATGTGGATGAGGCCGTCGCAGAATCCCTGCCACTCCTCGGGGATCCCGTCCCTCCTGATCAGAGGGCCGGTCACCGGGACGCTCTCCGGCTTCTTAGGCCAGGTGAGGGGCCACATCCTGGCCTGGTCGCAGGTCCGGCCACCCTTCCTGTTGTTGCAGGGGCTGCAGGCCGTGACGATGTTCTCCCAGTCCTTCTCGCCGCCGAGGCGGGCCGGGATGACGTGGTCGTAGGTCAGATCGTCGTAGAGGAACTTCTCTCCGCAGTACTGGCAGCGGAACTTGTCCCTGGTGAACACGTTCAGCCGAGAGAACTTCACGCCCTTCCTCATGTACCCGATCGGCCTACGGAGCCGCAGGACGGCCGGGACCTTCCAGGTGACGGACGGGGAGGAGACTTCCTGCCCGTACTCGACGAGCACGTCGACCTTGCCGCGGTAGACGAGCGTTACGGCGTCCTCCCAGGCGAGGACCTTGTGGGGGAAGAGCCATGGGGTCAGAAGAAGAGTTCGCATCGGTGCCTGCCTATCTATGTTACTTTCTTGACTTTCCCTCCGCGAAAGTCGGCCTACGGTCGTTGTATTCCCCGGCATGGAGCAGCCGGAGCAAATATTGGGCAGGGGCGTGCGGGTCCGCACCGTCGACTGCTTCGAAAAGAACGCCACGATGGGGATGATCGGCGGGGCCGACCTCATCGCGGCCAGGAAGAACGGTGCCTCGGGCCAGGTCCTCGACGCCGTCGGCGGCGCCGGCGGCGACCTCTACTTCGTCAAGCACGATGACGGGACCGTGGCCGTCTACTCCTACGCGGAGTTCGACCCGGAATGACCCCGGGGACGGTCGTGCGGATGTCGGCCTCGCTGCGGAGGGCCCTGAGGGCCAACGGCTCCAGGGAGCACGTCTCCGAGTTCGGCGGCTGCTCCGGGATAGTGGTCGGGCCTGCATACTTCGGCAACGGCGTCTACGGGCCGGAGGTCGACGTTTACTGGATCCCCAGTCTCCTGAAGTACGCCTACAGCCCGTCCGAGCTCAGCCCGTCCCGGAAGAAGGTGCGGGGCTGGCGCAACAAGCAAAAGGTCGCCGAGTTCCGCAAGGCCAGGGTCCGCGCCGCCGGCGAGGGCCGGGACCGCGCGCCGTAGGCGACCCCGGTCAGGCCTGCTCGCCCTGCTGTGCCTCTTGCCCGGCGGCCGCGGAGGCCGCCTTCGCGAGCTTGACGAGCTCCGGGGAGGCGTCGTCGACCGCCCACTCGTGCGACGGGATGTAGCCCGCCTCTGTGTAGGTCAGGTCCTCCTCCGCCTTCTGGTGCACGGCGTCCTCGTCCGCGTCCGCCCCGAGCTCGGCCCTCGCCTCCTCGTAGTGCTGGCGCATGATGTCATCCGGGACGAAGTACCCGACCTTCCCGGACTCCTCCAGGTAGTCGGCGGCCTCTTCGAGCCCGTCGTCCGCGGAGTTCGCCCACGCCAGGACGTGCGTCTCGCCGGTGGCGCCGAAGGTGTAGGCGAACAGGCCGCTCGTCCAATCGTGGTCCGACGGGTTCGCGATCTCCCACGTCGTCCCGTTTGAGTCCTTCACGACGGTCGGCTCTCCGTCCGACGCGACCCTCGCCATAAGGCTCCGGACGGCCGCCGTGACGGCGGACACGCTCGGCTGCCTGGAGGCCATGATCCTTCGGGCTATCTCTCGCATTCGGGACGCAGTGCGTCGCGGGGTCATGACAGGACGATACGATAAAAGGCTGTGCCGCCGGCCGGGGTCGAACCGGCACGCCCACCGAGGGCAGAGGTTTTTAAGACCTCCGCGTCTGCCGTTCCGCCACGGCGGCGAGGCCCGGAACGTGTACTGTCTCCCTATGTCGGACGAGACCGAGATGACGAGGGAGGGACTCCGGGAAGGGGACACCCTCAGGGCGAAGTTCTTCCGGTGGAAGGACCGGGTCTTCAAGGACGTGAAGGCCGAGGCCGTCACGGCGCTCCCGGGAGGCGACTGGATCAAGGCCAGCTCCGCCGTCACCCAGGCCAAGGAGGAGCTCGTGCGCGACCCGTCGAGCCAGGACGCTTACGAGAGGGCGGTCTCCGGCGTCCGCAGGCTCGCCGGGGTGATGGCCGGCCTCGGCCTTCCGGTCAGCCCGGACGAGCCCGAAGAGTGAAGAAGCTCGAGAAGCTCGACGACCTCCCGTACTCTCTTTCCGTCGACGACTCCGCCCTCCCGGACCCGACGTGGAAGAGGGCCGTGGTCATGCACACCATGGTCGTGGGGACCGACGGCCACGTCCGGAGCGAGCACAGCTTCGTCGAGGTCGGACAGCTGAAGGTGACGAGCAGGACCGTCCGCATTCGCTGGTCCTACTCTCACCTGGTGCGGCCCGGAGAGCCGATCCCGACGGGAGCTGTCAGGGGCCTGACCCTGCACGCGAAGGAGTACCCTCTCCCCCGCCCTCGGGCGAACGGACGCTCTTCCTACTCCGTCTTCGCCAAGCTGGCGGACAGGATGAACTTCGTCGCCTGCCCACAGCACAGGCTTTTCTCCACCAAGGAGGCGAAGGGCCTGTGCGAGTTCGTGCACGACTATCTCGTCGTCCACAGCGTTATGACCGAATAGTCTGGGCGGCAGGATTCGAACCTGCGACCTCTTCGTCCCGAACGAAGCGCTCTACCAGGCTGAGCCACGCCCAGATGTCTGTACGTTACGGCCGCCCTCCCGTACCGGAGGGCGGAGAGTCTAAATGGGATCGTTCAACTCCGCGTGCATCGTCTCCGGCCTCCCCATCGAGGCCGGCGACAAGGTCAGGTTCCTGATCCTGGCCAGGTCCGCCCTCCACCCCGACGGGAACGACCATCCCCACTATGTGAACGGGAGATGGCAGCTGTTCGGCGTCCCGGTCCGCGCCGAGTACAACGACTACGGCTCGGTCGAGAACATCGAGGACGGGTACGCCAAGAGCTTCCTCCTGTCACGCCTGAGAGCCCACTCCGTCGAGATCGGGGTCGGCGACAACCAATGCCACGACTCCGAGGTCGTCGAGGAAATGGACGAGGAGGCCTGGCTCGACGCCCTGTGGGAGGGACGGGTCCGGGTCAGAGAATGCCACCCTCGCGCCCCGAGCGGCGAGTCAAAGTGGGAGCCGACGGTCGGCGTCCCGACCTTCAAGCGGGTCAAGAAGGCCCTGGCCTCCGCCGGGCATCCGATCCAGTCGAGGGACCAGGCTATTCCCTACGTCAGGGGCTTCCTCGTCGACGACGCCTCCCCCGGCTTCGTCCGCGTCCGGTGCGGCGGCTACGGGGAGGGGCTCGACGTCGCCTCCGTCATCCCCGCGATCCAGGAGGCGGGCTACGCCGTCATGACCGTCGCGGGCTCCGGCTCCTACGCCTCGAGGGCAGAGCTGCTCGTGGGGCCGCTCCCGCCGAAGGACGACAGCGTCCACATTCACGTGCGGCCCTACGGGTCCGAGTCCGACATGCCGCACACCGTCGTGGCACGGCCTGCCGCGCAAGCGATGATCCGCGAAGACGTCTGGCAGCTCCTTCTCTCCCTCCCCGGCTGGCTGGACAAGACCGTGGAGGACATGAGGGCCGACGCCCTGCGCGCCCTGGAGGAGGACCGGGCCTCGAGCGCCAGGGGGTCGGACGACGACAAGGAGATCGAGCGCCTCAGTCGCAAGCTGAGGGCCGCCCTCGGCGACCGGGACGAGGAGACGCCGAACTTCTTCCGGGAGGTCGTCCGGGACGGGAGGATCGGGACCGTCGGGTTCGGGCTCCAGGACGCGTTCGAGGCGGCGCAGGATCCGGGGCTAGACCCGGAGAAGGCGAGACGGTTCGTCCAGGACATTGCCGAGACGGCCTTCGCCCAGTTCGCCTACGGCTCCCTTCACGGCCAGTGGCAGCCCCGGAGCGGCGGCGGCCAGGAGGCGAACTGGGAGGGCTTCCAGGGCTTCCTGAGCAAGCTCGCGGACATCGCCCGCTCGAAGGTCGACGAGGAGATCTACGGCGACGAGGACGACATCGAGGAGCCGGAGGACAAGGGCGACTATGACGAGTCGGAGACGCTCGAATAGGTTGGGGAGGAGGGACTCGAACCCTCATCTGCGGTTCCAAAGACCGGCGTCCTGCCGTTAGACGACTCCCCAGTAGTCACCAGTTCTTCAGCATCCTGACGTTCCCTATCACAGCGCCGGGGTCCCAGCCCTCCTGGAGCTCGGACTCCTCCATCACCTCGTGCACCGGGAGCTCCTCGAGCGGGACCTCCCTGACGTGGATGGTCACCGGGACCCGGTCGCGGGAGAAGTACTCGCGGCAGCCCTCGCAGGACAGGAGGAGCGTCGACCGTCCCCCGGTCAGGACGTACGCGACGACGGCGTCGCGGCCGCAGTTGATCGCCCCGCACTTCAAGCGGGGATCTTCTGCAGCCTCGAGAGGCCCTCGTCCGTGAACCTCCGGTCCCCGGAGACGTTCTTCGTCACCCACGGTGGCTCCTCGTACCCGTCGTTCCTGGAGTCGAGCCCGAGGAAGGCCGTCCACAGGCCCGCATGCCTCCCCTGGTACTCGCAGACGCGCCAGACGTGGCCTCCGTGCGCGACGTCCCAGGACGTCCGCGTCGTCCTCCGGAAGCAGAGCCTCATCATGGACTCCGCCTCCTCCAGGGGGACCTGGTACTCGAAGTACCTGGAAGAGTCCGACGGGCGCCATACCTGGAGCCAGGCCCCGGAGTCCGTAGCCCTGAGCCTGACCGACGGGTCGTCCGACATGTAGCCGGTGACCACGGTGCGGCCTGCCCCGAGCTCCGGGAGGAGCCTCGGGTCGACGATGTAGCGCTTGGTCAGTGCCTTCCGGATCTCCGCCATTTCCTGGGAAGACCTTACACGGGGTCTATCGCCCCGGCCGCCTCAGCCGAGGCCGTGGGTCCCCGTGCTCTGCATCCGCCCGAAATGGTGCTCCCGGAGCCAGTCGCGCACGCGGTCGAACTCTCTCCAGTTGCCCGTCTTGAGCGCCGACGGGAGCTCGTCCCTGAGCTTCCTGGAGGCCTTCGTGGCCTCCTCGCAGCACACCTCGCCCGGCACGCATCCGCATCCGGTCCGCCCTCTGTCCTGCATGTCCCGCCCTTTCGATAGGAGACCGAGTCAGCGCTCCCACTGTTGCTGGACACGCCCGCCGCCCGGCTGGGCCGAAGGGTCGTCCCCGCCCTCGGTCTCGATGACCGGAAGCTGGCGCTTCACCACGGCCTTGCAGTTCTGACATCGCCCGTCAGACATGACGTTCCCGCCGCACTGTGAGCACGTGCCGATGACCTTGTCCATACAGCACTGTACGCCCGCCGGGACGGGACCTACGGCAGAGGCCCGTACAGGACGCGGCCGTTCCCGACCATTATGTTGCCGGCGAGGACCGGCTCTGACTCCATGACCTCCGCGGCCAGGAAGTCCCCGTACTCTATCTCCCTCACCGCGGTGACCCCGGAGCCGTCGAGGACGCTCGTGCTCACGATGGGCCCGCAGACCTGGCAGGACGCGGTGAGGAAGGGCCCGTCTCTGGAGTCTATCCTCCACCACCTGGAGACCCGCCTCCGGCATTTTCCGATGAGGCAGCGCACTCCCCACCTTACGGCGCCCCCGGCAGGAGTCGAACCTGCGTAAGACCCGCCTTCGGAGGGCGGCGCCTGTCCTCTAGGCTACGGGGGCCTTCTGGTCTCTGAGGAGCGGCCGGACGTCCTCGTCCCAGCTCTTGGCCCTCCTCCACTCTCCGTCTATCAGGAACTGCATGCGGCTGCGCATCGTCCCGTTCTTCTCCGGACCCTCTCCCTCCCACCGCCACTCGAAGCCCCAGCCGGCGGCCAGGTGCATCTTGTTGCATCGGGAGCCGCCGTCCCCGAGCAGGACGCGGACCCTCTCTTCTCTCGTCATCTGTCTGACGTTACAGCGTCCCCGGCAGGACTCGAACCTGCATTGACCTTTCGGTCCCGCGTTCGTAGCGCGGTGCCTATCCATTAGACTACGGGGACGTGAGTACCGGGTGCGGGGTTCGAACCCGCCGTCTCCTCCTTGTAAGAGAGGTGCCGTCACCTAGCTGGCTCCCCCGGTAAGGGGCGTCCCGTGCGGGATTCGAACCCGCGTTGCCGCCTTGAGAGGGCAGATTCCTGGGCCTCTAGAAGAACGGGACTTAGAAGATCTGGAAGAAGAGAGGGTTCGGAGGGGGAAGGACGGCGGAGGAGGGGTCCGCCGGCGGAGGGTCGAGGAAGGAGTAGGTCCTGACCGGATCGGAGCTGAAAATTTGCCACGGGTTCTCGTGGAAGCTCCGGGCCTCCGCGTCCGACCACTCCCTGGAGGCCATGACGGCCAGCGCGATGTCGCCGTCGAAAGACTGCTGGGTGTCGACGTGCTGACGGCCGAGGTAGAGGCTCTGCCCGCTCGCGTCGCCCTGCGTGCCCACGGCGTCGTCCCCCGTCACGACCTCGTCGTACCCGTTCACGTAGATATGGCACGCGGCCACGGTCGGCGACCCGGAGTTCGTCATCACCACCGAGAACTGCTGCCCGGCGACCGGCACCCTCCCGCTCGACGCGAACGTGGCGCAGGAGGTCCTCATGTTGTTGCCCGAGGCGATGAACTCGAGGCCGAAGTCGGAGTCGATCCAGGCGACCTGCCATCCGCTGTCCACGTTGTTGTCGACCTGGCTCGCCAGGGCAAAGCTGCTGAGGGTCCGGAGGCTCGCCACGAAGGCCCACGTCGCCGGCCCGAGGGCGAGCCCTCCGGTCGACCGCCGGGCGCCGAAGTCGAGGTTGGACGCGTTCTCCCCTCCCCCGAGGAAGGACCAGGTCTTGCTCCCGGCGGACGTGGACGGGACGGCGTTCCCCTGGACCGACGGGGCCGCGCCGCCGATAAGGTCGACCCCGTCGTGTCCGCTCCACAGGAACGCGGCCTCCCTGAGGAGCGGGCTCCCGAGCTCGGGGCGGGCCGGCCCTGCCGGCTGACGGGACCTTCGCCGCTGGGGCGAGAAGTACGTCATGAGGAGGTCGTGTAGGAACCCTTCTCCGTGAGAAGGTGCCCGGCCGAGTTCAGGGCTACGCCGGTGTTCTGCGTGACGAATAGCTGGAACCTGGCGGGGAGGGCCCCGCCGACTGCCGCGGCGACAGACCGGGAGAAGCCGAGGACGACGTTGGACGCCGTCGTGGAGACGGTGATGGAGGCCAGGAGGATCCCGACGGAGAGGAGCGCGTCCCGGCTTCCCACGGTCACGTCCTTGTCGGTCCCGTCGAACTGGTCGAAGTAGGTCGAGTCCGTCTGCTGCGGGATTATCCACACCTCTATCCGCGTCCCGGCCGTCGGGGACGAGCCGCCGACGATGGTCCCGGTCAGCATCTTGTCGAAGTCGAGCGGCGCCGTGTTGTCCACGTTGGCGGAGCTCCTCCCGGACGTGAGGGTCGGGGAGGAGGCAAGGCTCGTTAGCGTGCAGGTGATGGGCGCGCTCGGCCTGTACGCGACCTTGTAGTTCGCCACGGGGTGGCCGACGAATAAAAACCCTCGCGCCCCCGGCAGGACTCGAACCCGCGTTGTCCCGTTTAGAAAACGAGCGCCTTGTCCGCTAGGCTACGGGGGCCTTTTATCTCTGCTCGTCGCATGACGAGACAAGTCTTCTTCCCCGACCGCGTGAAGGTTGTCGACCACGTCGGGCAGAACGCGCTGGTGAGGAGCTGCATGCCGCTCGTCGGCGACCCGTACACGTTCGCCTACGACGAGCTCGAGGCGGCCTCCGGCCTCCCCCTGGCCGGCCGAGAGGTGGTCGTATTCAGCCTCATCGACTGCGTCGGCGAGGACTACATGCTCGGCCCGGAGATGGCGGCCTTCGGCCTCCGGGTGCCTCCTCCGTCCTACTGGCCCCCGTACCTTCAGGCGGGGTGGGACCCGAGGAGGGGCGAGCAGTGCATCCTGAGGACGGAGGGGAGGTCCGTCCCCGCAACGTTCTACTGGTGGCCGATAGAGGGGTTCGCCGAGGGCGAGGACCCGAGGGTCTACCTGACGTCCCCGGGCTGGGACCTGTCCGGCCTCGTCCAGGCTATCGCGTCCGCCATGGCCGACCAGTCCGGCCTCCCGAAGGCCGTGGTGGTCCACTGCACCCTCGGGGCTGACCGGACCGGCGCCGCCCACACGAGCTACCTCGTGAACAAGGGCGTCCCGTTCGAGGAGGCTTGCTCCGTCGCCGACTCGTCGACGTCCGCCGGCTCCCCCAATGACGACTACAGGCGGCTTCGGGCCGCGTACGCCGCGTCCCGCTAGGCCGCCCCCACCGCGGCCGCCGCGAGGACGGCCGGGTGCTCCAAGGCGTCCCTGAACGAAATCAGCTGCTCGCAGAGCGCCACCACGAGCTCGGGCGTCGCAAGCCTCTCGTAGTCCTCCGTGTCGCTGTAGGTCCCCGGCGACCCGCACTCCATGCACCTCCCTCTCCCGTCGAGGTCGGCCGCGGCCCCGATACGCCAGCACCTGACGGTGCAGGGGTGCGGGACCTCCTGTCTGGAGACGGCCCTCCTGGCGGCGTCGAGGAGCTTCTCGGTATCCTCTCTCGTGGGCCCGCCGGACAGCGGGCGGTCGAGGGCCGCATGCACGGCACGGATGACCGACATGGCGTCCCTCGACGCCCTGTGGTGCCTCTGGAGCTCGGAGTCTTCGCTCATTCGAGGCGACGGCGGGAATCGAACCCGCATGGCCGGATTTGCAGTCCGGAGCCTAAGCCATTCGACCACGTCGCCGTGCGGAGCGAGCAGCGGGGATCGAACCCGCGACGTCCAGCTTGGGAAGCTGGCATTCTACCGCTGAATTATGCTCGCGTGAGGGCGGCCGAGGCCGCCCGGACTCTACCAGCGGTCTCTCCTTCCCAGGAAGAAACCCGGGGGCGGGCCGAAGGGCCCTCCGTGCATCATCATCTCCATCATCATCGGGTGCATCATCCCGTACTTCCCTCGCCCTCCGTCCAGGATCGCCTCGGCCAGGGCCTCCGGGTCCGGCTTGAGGGCGTCCGTCAGCTTGGCGTGGAACACCTTCTTGTCGCACCTCGCGTGGTGTGCCCGGTAGAAGGTGGCCAGGGCGCGCGGGGACCCCTTCTCGAGGACGAGCCTCGACGCGAGCTCGAAGGACTCGGCGTGAAGCGAGACGAGCGCCGACAGGTGCTCGCACTCGGCCACCGCCGCCACCGCCTCGACCAGACGGTCCTCCCTCCCCGCGTAGAGCTTCATCAGGGCGTCGACGGTCTCCTTCCCGGAGTCCTGGGAGTGGTAGTGGCGGTCCGCCCTCGTCAGGTACGAGACGGCCGACCCTTCGACGATCTCTATCGCGTCCCCCTGCAGGTCCGGCTTCCTCGCCAGCGTGAACGCCTTCATCTTGTGCGGGAAGTCGAGGTCGGACCGGAGGACCGTGTTCAGGAAGTCGGAGGTGTCCGCCTCCGCCGCGATGACCGACTTCAGGATGGCCTGCGTCCCGGTGGCCTTCGGGTTGCTCTTCACGCACTCGACGATCAGGCGGGTCAACCCCGTCGGCTTCCGCGCCTCGTCGAGCGTGACCTTGGACTTCTCGAAGTGATATCCGACGGCGCGGACGATCCTCTCCGCGAGCTCGCCCTCAGGGCGCCCGAAGACGCCGTACACGTTCTCCCCGGCGGCCAGGACGACGGCCTTCACCGCCTCCGCGCTGCCGGCCTCCGCTGCCGCCTCGAGCAGCGGGTAAAGCCGCATCGTGGAGAGCTGCCCGGCGTCCGCCCTCACGATGGACTCCGCCAGGTCCTTCACCCCGGACTCGATGGCGGTCCTCATCTCCTTGAGGACCTTCATCTTCTGCTCTATCGCCGCCACGTCCTCGTGCTTTTCTTTTCTCGCTGCGTTTCCCATCCCCGAGCCTACGCCCGGGCCGGCCGGACCTACGACTCCATGACGTGCTCGACGAGGAGCAGGTCGACGGCGGCCTGCCAGAACGGGTCCTTGAGGAGGGACGGGAAATCCTTCCTCATCCCGTAGGACGCCGGAAGCGACTTGAGGGCGAGCTTCTCGGCGTCGCTCAGGCCCTCCGTCCCCGGTATGGGCTCGATGACGAACTCGCCCTCCCTGACGGAGCAGACGTGCTTCGGCTTCGCCCCGGATAGTCGCGGGCGAGGATCTCGAGCGACTTCTTCACGGCCTGCCCTATCCTCTCCTCGGCCAGGACGAGATAGAGCCTGTCCTGGCCCGGGAGGTTGCCGAGGTCCCTGAAGCTCGTCGACATGACGGACATTACTGAGCGAGCGGCGGGAGTCGAACCCGCGTATCTGCGTTGGCAACGCAGCGCCTGGCCCCTAGGCTACGCCCGCGATATCTTCTGGCGCTCGGGGCCGAGCGCCGTCCTTCCGCGGAGCTCCTGCTCCGTCGCCTCCCTGAACGCCGTGCTCTGTATGTCGGGGTGGAAGCCGCACTTCGGACACCTCCCCTCCGCGTCCAGGATCTCCCCGCAGTCGTCGTCGTGGACCATGACCTTCATGGCCCGAGATTACGCCCGGCCTGGCGAGCGCCGCGGGATGAGCGAGCGCCGCGGCATGTAGGACTCGAGGGCCCTCACGAACGCTGTCCCGTCCTCGCCCTTCTGCACGTACCCGATGGCCCCGCACTCGACGCAGAGCATCGCCAGGTCGGAGTCCCTGCGCGAGGAGGCGAGGACCACAGGACAGTCGATGAGCCCGCTCTCGCGCGCCACCGACGCCATCCGGTCTCCCCGGACTCCGCCGAGGTCGACGTCCATGACGACCATGTCCGGCCTCTCCCTCATCATCGTCGACCCGAGGAGGGCCGGAGAGTCGATGGAGACCGGAACGTGCCCCTCCCTCCGCAGCCAGTCCGACATCAGCGTCCGGACAAGGGCGGAGTCGTCCACGATCAGAACCTTCGCCATCCCGAACCCTACGCCCGGCCGGACAGGACCTCCGGAGGTCCGCCCCTCCTCGGCTTAGTCCCCTCCATGTCTACGCCCATGAACATAGGCCGCTGGCGGGTCGTCTGCTCCACCTCTCTCCTCAGCGGGAGCGTGCTCTTCCAGAGCAAGAAGGACGTCGCCGCCGCGACCAAAGAGCTCGACGAGCACGGGTTCAACAAGGACGCGGAGATCTTCCACGTCCACGTCGCCTGCGGCAAGATCCACTCCGTGGAGCGCATCACCCCACGAGGGAGGACGAAGCCCGTGACCGACCCCGTAGAGCTCAAGACCGTGTCCGAGAGGGGGAAGCGGCTTGGCCGAGAGTGGGAGGGCCGCATGCGCAAGCGCGCCGGCCTCTAGAGCGGGTGGCGAGGATCGAACTCGCGACATTCGGTTTGGAAAACCGACGTTCTGGCCTCTGAACTACACCCGCACGGAGCCCTCGACGGGAATCGAACCCGTGTCTTGTCCTTACCAAGGACGTGCTCTACCACTGAGCTACAAGGGCGAACTGATCGGAGCCCTCCCACGGAGTCGAACCGAGGTCCCCGGTATACAAAGCCGGTGCATCGCCGTCAATGCTTGGAGGGCGGGGTCAGGCGTCCGGGAAACCCTCGATGCGGCCGGACGCGATAACGTTGAAGGAGGTCCTTAGGACGGCCTCCTCCACCTCCTCCGGAGGCCTTCCGGGGAGCTTCAAGTGGGCGCAGGCGTACTCGAACGCCTTGCCGAAGGTGAGCCTCTTCTCCGAGGCCTCCTTCGAGCCCATCGCCGTGACGACGAGGTGAGCGAGCACGGAGTACGGGGCCATCCGCTCGACGGCCGTGTGGAGCTCGTCGACCCCACGGTACTCGAAGTACGCGAGGCGCTCGAGGTCCTCATCGGCGCCCTCCGACGTCGGGAGGCATGGCTTCCCGTCCCTCCCCCTGTACCACCACCGGCGGCGGCACTCGGCCCTGTCCTCTGCGACCGTGGCCCCTCTCATGGCTTCTCCATGGGGCAGGGTACGCTGTGGAGCCGGAGGGGATCGAACCCTCGACCTCCGCGATGCCATCGCGGCGCTCTCCCGCTGAGCTACGGCCCCGTCACGGCGTCCTCGGCAGGACTCGAACCTGCATGCTGCCCCTTAGGAAGAGGCCGCCTATCCGTTAGGCTACGAGGACAGAACGCACGCTGCTACCGACCACTCCGGGCAGGCCCTGGTCCCGGGGTCGCTCGGTCGCCCGCAGAATCGGCACCCGACGAGGCGGACGGTCCTCCGTCCGTCGAAGAACGGACCGAGCTCCCGGATCCCCACCCCGTTCTCCGAGATCTTGACCCCGGTTATGAACAGCCTTTTGACCCCGGTCCGGGCGACGAAGTCCTCGTCCAGGAAGGTGAGGTCCAGGAGAGGCTTGCCGGACGGCCCGGAGAGGACGCAGTCCGTCACCCAGACCCGGACCGACCTTCTCCCCTTGAGTTGTGAGGGCAGGTTAACGGAGAGGGTCACTCTGCACGCTACCTGCTCCCTTCTTTGCGCCCGAATCCGGATTCGAACCGGAAGCTTGTGAGAGCCGCTATGCTGGCCTTCTCACGGAGGCCGATGCGCGACACTGGGAGACAGTTCCAAATACTGGTGGGGTCCCAGACCCCGACTTCGGGCAAAGACTGCGAGGCGCTCGATTCGAACAGCAGGAGGGTTGGATTGCAATGCGGTTTCGAGGCCGCAACAACTGGCTTATTAGGCTAGTGCTCTACCTTTGAGCTAATTGCATGTGTGCTGCTACGCGCTGAGCGCCTCTGGAGCCCCGTGTTGGAATCGAACCAACCAAGCATGTGAGATCTCCCTTGCGCTGGACCGGCGACGGTCCGATTGGGAAACCTGGGGTTTATTTTCCGTGGAAGGGAAACGAGGTACCCAGACCTCAAACGGGGCGAAGTTGTCTGGAACGCTCGATGGGAGGAGCCGGGGATCCCGTCGGCACAGCAGGCCGCCGGGGCACTTAGCCAAAAGCGTGTTGGCTCCTCGTCGCTGAGCGTTCCGTCTCGATCTTACAGCGGCCGAGGCCGCCGTGTGGGGTCCCTAGGAATCGAACCTAGCTTGCTTGTGAGAGCCGTTCGGATGGGCCCTTGCGTGCCCGATTGCCGACTCTGGGTGATTTGCCAATTTTACCGATTGGTGGAGACCCAGTCTCCTTGAACCCCTAAAGCGTTGCGCCGGTACTTTACACCCGGGGCCGGCCCGGGTCAAGTACCTCAGATCCTCGTCACCGGCCCGCGCTGGACGTGGAACCCGCTCTTCTCCCCCTTGCGAAGGAAGTCCTGGGCCACGACCGCGATCTGGGCCGCAGTCTTCACGATGAACGGCAGGTGCTCCCCGTCCTCGCACGTCGCCGCCCCCTCGCCCCGGTCGTCGGCGATGAACTCTTCAGTCCACGTCACCTGAGCAAAGGCGCCGCCGGCCGCCAGGGCGCCGTGCAGGCACGCCATGCCCTCGGCGATGCAGAACGCCTGGATGATCCTCCTGGTGGGCCCGTCGTCGACGCAGTCGACCACAAGGTCCGAGCCACCGAGGACCTCCTTGGCGTTCCCCTGGTCGAGGCGGTGCGGGACGGCCTCGACCTGGGTCCCGAAAAGGAACTTCATCACCTGCTGGAGCGACTTGGCCTTGTTCTTGCCGACCGTGCTCACGGAGTGGAGCTGCGACATAACGTTCTTTGTCTCGATGCGGTCGAAGTCCACGACCTTGAGGGCGGCGTGGTTCCGAAGCAGCATCGCGAGGTGGGAGCCCAGGGCCCCCACCCCGACGATGGTCACTTTCTTCATCCTCGCCCCTAACGCCCGCCGCGGCGGACCTACGGCCTCACCCGAACTCGGTCTTCGGGCGGACGATGATCAGATTGTGGGGCCTCGTCGCCGTCGGGGGACGGCGCTCGAGTATGAAGTTCTGGAGCGGGCCGACGTCCTGGTCGGCCGGAATGCCGTCCCCGCCGGACCGGATGATCTCGGAGAGCGCGGCCTTCAGGTCCGCGTCCGAGATGTCGTACGGGACCGGGTTTGCGAGGTCGTAGTTCTGGTTTGACCAGGCAAGGTTAACCCTCGCCTCGTTCGGTCCGACGAACCCTCCCTGAACCTGGACAATGTCTACCATGTTAGTATCTTCCTTCCACCGATGTTACACGCGGGCCCTCACGAGCCCATGACGTCCGACGTAAGCCTCGCCACGGCGAGGGCCGATATGCTCTCGTCCGGGTCCGCGATGGCGGACTCCCAAGAGTGGCGTGTGACGAACCAGACCGCGAGCGCCCGGCTCCCGATCTCCTCCGCCTCCGCCTCCGAGAGGGAGGCGTAGAACTGGACGTCCATGGGGACGAGCCTCTCGAGGGAGGCGCGCGGCCAGTCCTCGTTTTTCCAGCCGATGCGGGACTGGGCCTCGTGCATCGGGTAGCGCTCGATTCGGTCGAGCGCGCCCTCCAAGACTGCCATCCTGGCCTTTTTGCGATAATAGCGCATGTAGCCCTCGTAGGCCTTCCTGACGTCGTCGACCGAGAGCTCGTCGACCAGGTCGAGGTCGGTCCAGTTCATGAAGTAGCCGACCCTGAAGGACTGCACGAGCTCGTCCGGGATCCGGTCCTTGAACTTGCGCTTGTAGCGCTTCGCCATCTCGAGCAGGAGGCCCGACATCTTGCCGTCGAACCTCTCCTCCCGGTTCTTCAGGAACCCGCGCAGGGCCTCCTCCGGGTCGCACACCGTGCACTCCTTGAGGTGCTTCTCGACGGCCTTGTAGTAGTCCTCGCTGTCGCGGATGAACCGGGACACCGGCCCCTCCGCTATCGAGTTCGACCCCCGGCTCCGGTTCCGGACCTTCACCTGTATGACGCAGTCTAGGGACACGCCACAGTCTACGCGGGGACGGCGTCGATTACCGCGTCGGGGTACGAGCGCCTCCGGAGATCCCTCATCCACGGGGGCTCGTGCTCCGGGAAGAGGAAGCTCGTCACGTCGTACCCGGGGTTCTCCGGGTTCCACTCGAGGAGCACCGAGAGGTTGGCGCTCAGGATCCACCACTTGATGCGGCGCCCTATCCCCTTCTCGACCGCCTCGAAGGTCGTCAGGTCCGTCCTCGACGGGACCGGGTATCCCTCGCCCGGGTGGGTGTGCGCGATGCCCTCTATCTCTTCCCTTGACCCCCAGATGACGTCCCAGAGCTCCGGGGAGTCGGGCAGCGCCGCGTAGGCCCGGTTTTCCGGGGAGTGCCAGTACCTGACCGTCCCGTCCCTTGCGACGACGGCTGCGTCCTCCATGCTCATTTCCTGATCTCCTCGCACCCGCTCGGGGTGCAGACGTGAAGCGTTCTCGGGTCGGACGGGTCCCTGAACAGGGTCGCCGCCTCGCCCTCCCACTCTCTCCCGCGGAGGCCCGGGTGGGCCTCGAGGAACGCCTTGTGGGACGCGCGGGCGCTCGGCCCGACCTCGGACAGGTAGGCGAGGGCCAGGGCGCAGGCCGCCAGGGCCGCGATGACGACCTTGGCCGGCGGCCTCATCCGCCCCACGTGCCTGTGGTGCTCCACGTAGCTCACCCTCTCCGGGCAGTCGTCCTGGTCCATGACCGACTCTACGCCGAGGGCGTCAGGACTCCATGACCAGGTACACGACCCCGAGCGACAGATAGCCTCCCCTGTCCTGAACGAAACACCCGATGCAGGTCGGGGAGAACATCGAGCGGAGGATGGTGCCCGTCGCCCAGGCCACCCCCTTCCCCGCCACCGCCTGACCCTTGGGGAGGCAGGAGCCGCACTCGTCGCACTTCGTCTCGAACTGCGTCTCGGCGAGGCCGGCGAGAGTGACCCGGACGTCGAAGGCGTCCGGCTCGAGGCCCCAGGCGGCCTTGACCTCCCTCGCCAGCATCGTCGGCTTAGAGAGGGAGGAGGCCCGGAGAAGCGTCACGTCCATCAGGACCTTCAGCCGCTCGTTGTAGGTGTCCTTCCCTCCGGCGACCAGGGAGCTCGCGGGGTCATTCGTCGTCATAGTAGTCCTCGTCGTCCCTCGCCTCGCCGTAGTCGTCGTCAACGCGGCGGAAGACGTGCAGCTTCCCGGTCCTCATGGCCTCCCGGATGACGCTCGGGAGCGTCTCCAGCGTGTACCAGGTGTCGCCGCGGACCCCCGTCCTGTGGTCGACGAGGCAGATGCCGGAGTCGACGATCCGGAGGGTCCTGGCGTCGCAAACGCACTCGAAGCGTCTTCCCTCGAGCCTGAAGGTCACGACCATCTCCCCGCGGTTGGCCGAGGGCCTATGGTCGAGGTACTCCGCCTCGGAGAGGCCGAGGGCCGCCTGGGCGGCCTGCGAGAAGTCGACGACCGCCATCGCGCGCCTTCCGACGGCGTCCGAGAGCTGCTCCCTCAGGCGAGCCTCGTGCTCCATCCTCGCGGCCTCCGCCTCCTCCCTCAGCCTCGCGGCCTCGAGCTCGGCGCGGGCGCGCTCCGCCTCCGCCCTCTGGGCCGTCTCCAGGAGGAAGGCGGCCTCCAGCGCCGGAGCGACGTCCCGAACCCCGTCGAGGGACGCCCTGCGGTCCTGGTAGGCGGACAGGACGTCCGCCTCCGGGCCGCACGGCATCTCCTCGCCGACGAATACGAGCGGGGCGCCGTCGGCCACCCTCCCGGCCGTCACGCGGGCGAACCGGGCCAAGCCCGGCTCCAGGAGGAGGACCGGCTCCGAGGCCCGCATGAGGGCCTCGTACCCGCTCAGGGAGCGTGTCCCGTCGGGGACCAGGCGGTCCCCGACGAGGTAGCCCGTCACACGTCGGGACAGGCACTCGACGTTCGGGTCGGACGGGCCGACCACGAACGCCCTCCTCCCCTTGACCTGGAAGGTCTGCCATCCGTGCTCCCGGGGGAGCCTGCCGGACACCTCGTACAGGGGCCCGGCCGAGAGGAGCCTGCGCCCTCCCGTCCACGGGAGGACGACCTTCTCGTCCTCCCTCTGGAGCAAGTCCTGCCAGGACATCCGCCCTACTTCGTCAGCGCCTTCTTCAGGTTCCCGGCCGGGGCGGCCTTCACCTTCTTCGAGGCAGGCCTGGCCGCGAAGGTCTGCGGCTGCTTCGTGAACGGGTTCAGGCCCTGTCGCTCCGGCGTCGCCGGTATGTCCTTCATGGTGAAGCGGGCGAGGTCGGGGAGCGTGAACGAGCCCTCCTTCCGCAGGGCCTCCTCGGCGAGGGCCGGGAGAGCCTGGAGCACCTCCTTGGCCTGAGCCTTGGTGATCCCGCAACGGTCTGAGAGCTCTTGGGCGATCTGTGTCTTTGTCATTTTGTTTGTTCTTCCCCGAACGACGCCGGGAGTGGGCCCACCCGGGTTCGAACCGGGAATTATCCGGTTATGAGCCGGAGGCCTTAACCGATTAGACGATAGGCCCGGGCGACGTTACGCTCGGGGAGCCCCGAGCTTCGTCCGCAGTCCGCCGAGGTGGGATTGAACCACCGACCTCACCCTTATAAGGAGCGCGCTACTTACCTACTGAGCTATCGGCGGTAGAGTTCTACAGAACTATGCCGGCGAAAGCTATTCGGAAGTGCGAGTGCGGCAACAAAATACCCTACACCGTCTTGGTCGACGGAAAGCCTAGAAACCTTCAGAACAGGACTCGATGCCTTACTTGCCTTCCATGGGGGACTTCCCCGTACAGCCAGCGAGGCGAGCAGGTGAAAAAAGAGAAAGCCGCCGAAAAGCAGCGAAAGAGCTATCGACGTCAGGTCGACACTCTCGGGCTCGGCGTGGTGAACCTCATCAAGAAGTTCCGACGGAAAGAGGTCATATGCCATCTTGGCGGCTCTTGCATGGGATGCGGATATTCTCTCTGCATCCGGAACCTCGTCTTCCATCACGTGGTTGAGGAAACGAAGTCCTTCAACCTTCAGGAACGCGTGTTCTCGAAGTCCTGGGCTTCCTTGACCCTCGAGGTCCGGAAGTGCGTCCTCCTCTGCCACAACTGCCACGGCGAGGTCCATGAAGGACTCCGGAGCGTCGAAGGGATGCTGGAGAGGGTGCAAACCCTGATGAACTCTTTCATCCCTTCTCCGCGAAGCTCTTACAAGCTTCACGCCGACATGACGTAGAGAACGCCGTGCGCCGGGTCGCCCTTCCTCAGGGCGTGCGACAGCATCAGAGAGTCCTCGGTCGGCCTCCCCCGCCCGAGATAGTCCCCCATCCCCCACACCTTCTCCCCGCAGACCGGGCAGACGACCATGAGGGCGCCGAGCGCCGCCATCATCCGGACCTCGATCGCCGCGTAGTCGGCGCTGAGGCTCGCGAAGGACGGGCCCGGCCTTCGCGGCCGAGCCCCGTGATAAATGTCCCCTCCGATGTCGAGGAAGGGGAGCGCCCAGGGCGACGGCGCTCTCGCCATCGCCCTGGACATCGTGCGCCTCAGGCTGCCCAAGCGGGCTTCCGGAGGAGCTCGGTCTTCATGATGACCTCCACCAGCGTCTGCCTCCGGGCCGCCGGCGCGACGGCCGTCCGGGTGACCGGGGTCGCCGCGACGAGGTTCCGGATCGTCCTCGGGATCGCGTAGGGGTCCGAGAAGGTCCCCTCGTCGATCTCGAAGCACGGGATCCCGAGCTCGGCGGCCGTCTTCCGGACGGAGTCGCCGCGCGGGAACTGAGCCCCGACGACCGGGATGAGCCCGAACGCCATCGGGCGGAGCCCGGAGTTCCGGACGTCGGCCGTGAAGGACGGGAACGTCGCCACCCCCGCCCCGACGAAGTGGCCCTGAAGGTGTCCCTCGTCGCCGATGAAGATGAAGATGGTGTCCTCCTCGGGCTTCGGGACGTGGTGCGAGAGGGCCATTACGCCCTGCCCGTAGTGGGTCCCGCCTCCCGCCGCGATGCCGGAGAAAGCCTTCGCGACCCCGGCCGCGGACGGGTGGGGGATCCGGACCTCCCTCCCGACCATGTCGAAGTACGCGACGTGGATCTTGTCCTGCGGGAAGCCCTGGAGGAACTTCGCCACGTAGACCTTCGCCGCCTCGATCGCGCCCTCCATGGAGCCCGACTTGTCGACGAGGATGTACGCGCGCATGTCCTTCATGACCTCCTCGACGGCCTTCTTGATCGCGTTGTCGGCCGCCTCCTGGAGCTGGTCCTTCGCGCTCTGAGAGCGCATCCTCGCCGCCACGTTGGCGGCGCGGGTGTCGTCCGCGGCGGCCACGGCCCGGGCGATCCTCTCCTTGACGGAGGGGACCTCCAGGAGGCCGAGGTCCTCGAGCGTGGGCATCAGGATGATCATCTCCTTGTCGGAGACGCCGCCGGACTCGATGGTGGCGGCCATGATGGCCCGGGTCACGCCGACCTCGCGCGGGACCATGCCGGCCACGCGCTTGTAGCCGACCTTGTCCCGGACGATGGCCTCGCAGATCTGCTGCTCGGTCAGGCCGGCCCAAGAGGCGGCCGCCTTGATCTCCTGGCCGATGGCCACGGTCCTGCGCCCGTCCGGGGCCTGCTTCTGCCTCACGCCGAGGATCTCGAAGAACTTCGACGTGACGGGCTTGTACCCGACCCGCTTGCAGAGCTCGACGACCGTCGACTTCTGCCCGGACTCGACCAGGCCCTTGAGCATCTTCGGGTTCTCCTCCCTGTAGAGGAGCCATTTCTCGACGGCCTTCGCCCAGCGGCCCAGGGGCGGCCTGCGGGCGGAGACGCCGAAGCCGAGGCGCCGGTTGATGTCGGCGACCTCCGGGAGGGAGAGGAGCTCGTGGATCCTGAGGAGCATGCGGGGCGAGATCTCGCGCTCGTCCTTCGCGCGCTTGTTCTTCAGGTGCAGGACCATCGCCTCGCCGACGTCCCGGAAGTCGTCGTCGTGGAACAGGATCTTCCCGTCCTCGCGGACGGGGTCGCCCTTCCTCGACTGGACGAGCATGAACGCCGCCATGACGACGGCGCGATCCTTGTGGTCCTCGCCGAACGCGTGCGACGCCCACCGGGCCGCGAACTCGTTGTCGAGCTCCCAGACGCGGGCGACCTGCTCGTACATCCACTTCGCGACCTCGGGGAAGATTCCGGCCTGCCGGTACTCGCCGACCGGGCGCCCGCCCTCGACCACGGTCTTCCCGTCGTCCGAGAGGACGCCGACCCTCTGCTCCGTCTCCTTCTTCCCGGCCTTCACCTTGCGGTAGACGACCTTCACCCCGCTCCCGCGGACGTCCTGCTTGCACTCGGCGCAGAGGATGGGCTTCTTGCCCTCCCCGCCGCCCTTCTCGGGCCGGGCGTCCGCGTCCGGGTGCCTGGGGCACTTCTCCCTGTGCGTCACGTACTCCCAGCGGACGCCGACCTTGAAGCGGGCGTCCGGGAAGACGACCCCGGGGCGGTTGTGGTACATGTGGTCCGCGTGGGACAGGAGGGTCTGCACGATGGTCTCGGCAGCGCCCATGTTCTCGTTGTTCATATCAGTATTCCCTTCCTTCTAGGCCTCGCCCTACGCGCGCCTCGGCGCCCTGCGGGCTCGGCAGTCAGTCTTTCCCGATCACGGGCCGCCGGTGGTAGGAGAACCTCTCGTGGAAACCGGCCGGGTTCTTCACGAGGACCTCCCTCTGGTAGTCGTTCAGGGACTCGGCGGGGATCATCCTGAGGTACTCGGCCTCGAAGGAGGCGGCCCTCTCCTTGATCCGGGACGACGGTTCCCGGGGAGGGAACATCCCGTTGTGGAAGTCCACGGCCTGCGAGGCCGTGAAGACCACGGCCCCGACCTGCATGAGAGGCTCTCCCCGGACCATGTCCGGCCACTCGTGCGGGACGAAGACAAGGCACTGGGCGGAGAGCGGCGAGCCGGCGATGGCCAGGTGTAGGGACGGAACGTCCGGCCCGACCGCCATGCGCACGTGCCCGTGGTGGAAGATGTCCCAGGCGTAGGCGCACAGGTCGCCGACCGGGCCCGGGACCCTCTTCAGGAAGGCCATCGCCGCGGTGAACATCGCCTCGCTCTCCTTCGCCCGGACGTGGAACGGGTTCGAGGGGTCGGACGGGGACGGGATCCCGGACCTGGCGAACGCGTCGACGATCTGCGCAGACAGCACCTGGGCCTTCGTGAACTTGACCTCTACGTCGTCCGCCATCTCACTCCTCCATGACGTCCCGGACGAGCATCTCGTCCGCAATGTCTACCTCTACGACCTTCCGGGACTGCCCGGGCTCCCGGGTGTTCCAGGTCAGGAGCGCCCTCTTGACGGCCGCCAAAGCCTCTTCCTCGGTCTCCCCCTCCCCGTGTATCGTCGGGTTCTCGAGGACGTGGGCCGAGAAGTTGTGCTCCTTGAGCATCATCCCGAGCGTCAGAGGCTCCTTCTTCGGCCGCCCGACCCTGTTGTGGTCGATGACGACGATCTGGACCTTCTCGCCTGACACCCAGGCCCTTACAGCGGAGGCGGCCGGGCCTACGAGGCCATGACGTCCCACACTGCCTGCTCCTCGTCCGAGGCCGCGGTGGCGAGGTGGGTCCACGGGCTCCGGGACCCGGTCGGGCCCCGGACTATCCGGTGGAGCTTCCCGTCGACGACCAGGAGGTCCCCGACCTTCTTCTTCTCGGGGAGGCGGACAAAGCGCAGGCTGACGTCGGGCGTCATGCCTTATCTTACCGCGGGGTGACCGGCGGGACTCGAACCCGCAATGAACTGGACCACAACCAGTCGCCTTACCGTTTGGCTACGGCCACAGTCGGGACGACAGGAGTCGAACCTGCGTGAGCGTGTACCCAAAACACGCGCCTTGCCTCTAGGCTACGTCCCGGTGTCAGGGCGGTGACGGGCGTAGCCGCACCACCCACAAGCTTTTGCGCAATACCTTATCGTCACCCCTGACTAATGCTATCCTTAAGGGGTGAACGACTACGCGATGACGGTCCTCATCAAGGACCACGCCCACCTGGCGAGGAGCATCGCCTCGGGCTTCAAACGACGCCTCCCTTCCTACGTCAGGATGGACGACCTCCACGCCGCCGCCATGTCCGGTCTCTGGGACGCGGCGCGGCGACACCCAGATTGCGAAAACTTCGAGCGCTACGCCCGGGTCAGGATACGCGGCGCCATCAAGGACGACCTCCGGGCCAGGGACTGGCTCCCGCGCCACGCCCGGAAGAACGCGGACCCGGGCGTCGTCCACGTCGTCGTGGACTCGGATCACCGGTCCATCGGGAACGCCAAGTCCGGGGAGGACACCGAGTCCCGCGTCTCGGCGGCCCGCGCCCTCGCAAAGCTCGAGGCGCTTGTGGACCTCCTCCCCTGGCGCGAGCGCCATATCTTCGTCTCCGCCCACTTCGAGGGCATAGACTTTAGGACCATCGCCGCCGAGCTCGGTGTGTCCGAGCCGCGCGTGTCCCAGATCCACGCCAGGGTCATCTCCGGCCTCCGGAAGGCCCTCGAGGACGACCTGGACCTGGGGGAATAGCTAGGCCGCGCCCGATGTGGACGTCGGGTGATTTGACGACTTTCTAGATCGTTGCCTATTCCGTTCGGCTACATCCCCATGGCGGCCCTCTCGGGCTCGTGGGGACGGAAGGATTCGAACCTCCATTTGCTTGTGTGACGCCCAGTGCTGGGCGCGGCCTAGTGCGAGACGTCGGGATCGAACCGACCGTATTCCTCCTTGTCAAGGAGGCGGCTTCACCATGCTGCCCCGTCTCGCGTCCTACGATCCCATGATCGACAAAACAATGTGCACGTCGTCCTCTCTCTCGTCGCAGTGACGAGAATAGTCAGACTCGGAGAAGACGATAAGGCATTCCGGGCATACCACGAACGACTCCCCTCTCGAGTGAGCGTTGCACGCGGTCTTCAGCTCGTCCGCCAGCTTCCTCACGTCGTCCGGCGCCAAGGCCGAACATTACAGTGCTCAGGGAGGGGGTCGAACCCTCATGGCCTCGTAGGGCCGCCTCGTTTTGAAGGAGGTGCGTATGCCGATTCCGCCACCTGAGCGCGGTGGAGACGTCGGGAGTCGAACCCGCGGGCCCTCCTTGCGGGGGAAGGCCGTGACCCGTCACACGTCCCCGTCGTCTGGGCGGCAGGACTCGAACCTGCGACCTCTAGCTCCCCGAGCTAGCGCTCTACCAAGCTGAGCCACGCCCAGGTGCGTGCGTTTCGTGGAGGCGCCGAGAGTCGAACTCGGACTACTGCCTTATCAGGGCAGCCAGGTCAACCGTCCCTTGTCCACCTCCGTCGTGCCGGGGAGAGGAGTCGAACCTCCAAACCCTATGGGTACTGCGGTCTGAACGCAGCGTGTTTGCCGTTTCACCACCCCGGCGTCGTGCTCAAGAGAGGATTCGAACCTCCACGCCCTTTCGGGCACAGCCACCTCAAGGCTGCGCGTATGCCGTTTCGCCACTTGAGCAGAACCCGCTTTGCTCCCCGGTTCGCCGGGACCCGCCGACCCCCGAAAGGGTGACAAGGCGGGAGGATGCGGATACCCTTCGTGACCGAGGAGGGATTCGAACCCCCGACGCCAGCCTCTTCAGGGCTGCGCTCTACCATCTGAGCTACCCGGTCGTAGTTTCGTTAGGAACAGAGGACGTCGCAGAGGACGGTGACCTGGCGCATCCGCTCGTCGGAGATGACGTCGGCCAGGGCCTGATGGTCGACCGCGACCCCCTGCTTCTTCGCGTCCTCCTGAAGGTATCGGGCGACGCGCTCAGGGCTTAGGCCCATGATGTTCGTAACCCGGCCATCCTTGTCGGTCAGGTCGCTGACGGACCAGGACCCGTGCTCGTACGAGGGCCAGTAGTCCGAGAGGAGGCCCTTGTCGCCGCGCCTGAGCGTCAGGGCGAACCCCGAGCCGTCCTTCCTCCGGACCAGTCGGACGGACACCGGCTCTCCGCCGAGGCACGGGATCTCGGCGAGGGCGAACGCTGTCGCCCCCTGGACGGTCTCCAGGAACCTCTCCGTCTCGTCCACGAGCGAACTGCTCACCCTTCACACTACATCGAGCCGGCGACAGGATTCGAACCTGCCTAGTCCTCGTTACGAATGAGGTGCACTCCCAAGAGATGCTACGCCGGCACTTTGCGCGTCCCCGGAGGGAATCGAACCCTCGTCGCGACCTTGAAAGGGTCGTGTCCTTGCCGCTAGACGACGGGGACGAAACTCGGTCGTGACGGGCGGTCCGGCGGCGGCCGGCTATTCTCCGGCATCCCTCCTGTCCTCGCCGGGGATCGGCCGGCCCGGTGCAGGAGGCCTCGCCCCGCTTACCTTGTCGCGTCCTGGCGGTGATCAGCCGCCGGTGTCGCGGGGTCGGGGAGAGTGCCTACTCTTATCGGCGCTCGCCGCCGGACCGCCCGTCACTTCCGCTCGGCAGACTATTTCTTTAGCCCCGTCTGCCGCGGGTGGTGCCGGCGGCGGGAGTCGAACCCGCCTGGTATCGCTTATGAAGCGATTGCTCTCCCGGAGAGCTACGCCGGCCTCTTTATCCCGCGCGCCCGTCGACCATGTCGTACGGAACGCGCGGGCTCGCGAACTATCACCCGGAGATCTTCGGCCCGGTCGCCCACTGGACGCTCGGGTCCACCCTGGAGGCCACGTTCGGCTCGAGGCCGCTGTCCATCCTCTCGGGGACCGAGAGATACTCTGACCTCATGCCGGGCCTGCGCGGCTTCTACTTCGACGGCGCCTCCTCGCTGTGGAGGAACGCCCTGGACGCCGACCTCCAGATGGTCGGCGACATGACCTTCCTCTGCCTCCTGGTCGCCCAGGCCGGGACGACCCGCTGCTTCGTGGCGTGCTCGGGGAACGGGGAGACCTCGGACGTCAACGCCTGCTACATCCAGTACCTCTTCACCGGGAACTCGGTCAACTACCTGTGCGAGTTCGGCTCCGGGACCAACCAGTTCTACTTCGACGTGAACAACGGCATCCCGATACAGACCCCCTGCCAGCACGGCTTCACCCGGAAGGGCGGCCAGGTGACGTTCTACCTGAACGGCCTCCAGGTCGGGGCCACCTCCGTCGGCATCAGCTCCCCGGACGGGGGATCGAACTCGAAGCTCGCGCTCGGCGCCGACAACTCGGCGGCCGCGCCGTTCAACTTCATGACGGCCGGTACCATGATGGCCTCCCCCATCCTGTTCAACAAGGCGCTGACGCCCTCTCAGGTGAAGACCATGTACAACCGCTCCCTCGGCCCGGCCCTCGGCCTCCTCTAGGGCTCTACTGCCGCCGGCCCGGCATGAGCATAGAGAAGATGGCCGCACGCGTGGCCTCGGACGGCCCCGCCGCCGAGCTCACCAGGCTTTTCGGGCTCCACGAGCGCGCGTCCGACGTGGTCTCCGCGCTCATCGAGGCCGTCCAGAACAACGTGGACATCGTCGAGGCGGACGGGACCGACCCGGCGATCGTGGAGCTCATGCAAGAGCAGGCAGGCCTGATCAGCAAGGCCCTCCAGTCCGTCCTGGTCCGCGTGGACCAGATCGACGACCAGCTCGCCGAGCTCTAGCCGGCCTTGACGAGGGCGCGGGCCACAGCCTCTATCCGCCGCCTCATCTCCTTCGGGAGCTCCGCGATGAACGAGAAGCTCGCGTCGTTCTTCCGCCTCTTCACGCCGCCCTCCATCAGGAGCTCCGGGACCTCGACGCCGAGGGACTCGGCGATCGCCCGGAGCGTCTCGAGCGAGGGGTTGGCGCTCGCGGAAGGCCGGCCGCGGAGAACGCGCTCTATCCGGGCGATGGTCTCGGTGGTCACGCCCGCCCTCGCCGCGAGCTGAGCCTGGGTCAGGAGCTGGTCCGTCCTGAGGCTCAGGACCCGGCGCGCCAGGAGCAGGGAGATATCCTTTACCTGTTCGGTCATCCGGCAGCCTACGGCCGCCCGGGCGTAACCTACGGCATGTCGGACGAGATGACGGGCGGGCGCCCGTACCCGATGAGGGTCGACCCGGAGATCCAGAGGATCCTCCGGCCTGGAGACGTCATGATCCCGAGCGACGACGACAGCCACGCGCTGTTCTGCCGGAACTTGGAGGGCGAGGACACGCCCGAGGCCTCCTGCGTCCAGGTCTTGGCGGTCGCCGTCCGGGAGGAGGGCGAGGACGGCTCTCACTATTTCAGGTCCGTCCCCTCGGTCCCGGACGGGGTCGTCTTCTCGGACATGGAGCTCGTCCAGAAGCACTGAGCAGGGGCGCCCGGAATCGAACCGGGTCGACGCGAGATTTGGAGTTTCGCCGGCTACCTTAGCCTCGCCCCTATGAACCCATGACCTCTTTCACAGTCCGGAGCTCGGAGCACCGCGGGTGGATCTTCGCTCTCCGGAGCTTGAGCCTTATGGCCCTCTCCAGCGCCGCCTGATCCCCGGGGACGGGCGGCCTCGGCCTCGCCAGGGAGATGGCGAAGTCCGACTCGCAGGCCTTGCAGGTCCAGCGCACGTTGACGACCCCCGAGCCCTCGTTGAACCCGGGCTCCCACGTTATCCCGATCTTCCACCTGTGGGGGTCGCTCGGGTCGGACGGCATGCTCTGCTCTCCGACCAGGTCGTCCTCCATCCTCTTCGGGGCCCACTCGCCAAACAGGCTTTTGGCGTCCATCCCGGACGCTACTCTCAGTTCTGGCCGACGGGCTGCCGGGAGGGCTGAACCTCGTCCTCCGGGATCATCTTCCCCCGCCATCTGGCGGCGACCCCGAGGACGTAGTCCCGGATCTCGGTCTTCGTCGGCGATAGCTGGTCCTTCCTCACCGGGTCGAGCTCCGTCCCGGCCCTCGACAGGCGCTGTATCCTCGCCATCACCAGGCCTGGCTTCTGCTCGACCTCGAACAGGATGCGGAACCACTGCCCGAACTCGAGGTGGAAGAACGTCTGTCCCGTCGACTCCGAGAACTTCACGTTCGGGTAGGGGATGCCGACGAAGGCGTCCGGCTGCTTGAGCGAGGCCGCCCTCAGGTCGGCGACCAGGAGCACCACGATCTCGTGGGCCTTCCGGACCGTCGACTGGACCTCCTTCACCCTCTTCTCCTCCGCGGCCGCCTGGCGCCTCTTCTCCATGATCTCCTTCTCGTGGGGAGCCACTATCGCGTTCCAGACGTCCGCGGGGATGTCCGTTTGCTTCTTCACCATTCGGGAGCCTACATCTTCATGACGTCCTGAACGGCGCGGGCCTCTGAGCACCGGGGGTGGACGGTCTTCCTCTCGACGTTGGCCGCCACGACGAGCCTGGAGAGGGCGGCCGCGTCGTCGTAGGCGGCGTTCGTCCTATGCCCTCCGTCCAGGACGGAGGACCTTATCCGGACGACGCTCTTGCACATCATGAAGACCCACCATGCCTTGAGGAGGCCCAGTGGCTGGACGACCTCGCAGTTGAACATCCACCCGTGCGGGTCGTCCTCGTCCGACGACATGTCGGTCCCGACGGCCCGCTTGATGTCGTTCATCGTGACGGCGGTCGTCCTCGGCAGCTTCATCATCGGAGATCCGGCGGCCGTCACCTTACGCCCGGCCGTGAAGGAGACCGTGAAGTTCGACCAGGCCGAGCTCCAGAGGCTCGCCCGAGAGTCTAGGCCCTGGAACTCCTTGATGGAGATGGACGTGGCCGAGCTCCAGGCGAACGCCCGCGCGACGGCCCCGAGGAAGGGCGCCAGGACCTGGAGGTCCTGGGCCGCGGCGGGCTTCGTGGCGGGCTTCCTGGTCGTCCTCGCCGTCCGCCTCCTTCAGCGCCTCTGAGTGATCCCGACGGGATTCGAACCCGCATCGACCGCCCCAAGGACCATGTAGGAAACGCGCTTCCCTAGCGACCCGGGAGCTCCGTGCCATTCGGTGCATCCGCAACCTCAGCCCAAGTCGGGAGAGTAGAGGGCCGCCCCGGCGACGCCGTGCGGTCGTGTGCTCGCCCTCGTCGGCGGCCCCTCCTGTTTAGGGAGGCGGCCTATCCTTTATCCGTTTTTGACCGCGCCTCGTCCGCTGGGCTACGGGATCTTGGATGCGGAGGTCCGATTCGAACGGACGACCTCGAGGTTATGAGCCTCGCGAGCTGCCGGGCTGCTCCACTCCGCGGCTCCAGAAGCTGGATTCGAACCAACAATGGGTTTCCCCGCACGGTTAACAGCCGTGTGCCTTGCCGTTAGGCTATTCTGGAATAGAGAGAACTGCGGCTCCGAAGGGAATCGAACCCTCGCCTTCCCCTGGACAGGGGGTTGCACTGCCATTGTGCTACGGAGCCAGATTTGGAGGCGCGGCCTCCAAGACTCGTAAGTCTTTTCGGCCCGCCTCCGCCTTTCCGCGCTCCCGCCGCTGTCGGCGGGGCGCGCAGGAGAGGATCGGGCGCCGCGCGGGGACGGGGCAGAGCCCGCGCCTTTACGGGTTGCCGTCGTCCGCGCGCCTCCGACGCTAGGGCGTCGGCCGGTGCCGGATCCAGAGTCCTGTCGAGTTGTCAAAGAGCAGGGCCGGTCAGTGCCGGCCTTGCGCAGTTCCGGGAGATGGATTCGAACCACCGTTGGACGAGTCAGAGTCGTCTGTCCTGCCGCTAGACGATCCCGGAACATGGAGGTCCCGTCCGCGCCTGAGCGCGCTAGTCGGGATGATCTTTCACGTCGATGGGGTGTGATAGTCGCTAGTTTCCTTTCCTGAGTGAGCCTGGAGGGGATCGAACCCTCGCCGACGGGTTAAGAACCCGCTGCACTACCCTTGTGCTACAAGCTCGGCAAGTGGGTCTGGGGAGGGTCGAACTCCCATCGCACCGCTTAAAAGGCGGGCCTCTGCCGGTTGAGATACAGACCCAGAGGGAACCGGAGCCTGCTTTCGTTTGGACTTGATCATCTTCATGGACTCTCTTCGTGCGGGTGGCAGGAGTTGAACCTGCAAAGTCGTTGGACGGGGCGTTTACAGCGCCTTGAGCTCACCGGTGCCCAGCACCCGCTCGGGGGTCTGCGTGCGCGCGGCGCGCTGCGGTATAGGTCATGTCTCTCATTGGTCTTTTCCGGGTCCGAAAACGCCGAGGCCGCCCTAGAATCTCTTCTGGGGCGGCCTCGGGGTCTCACCTTGCTGGTGAGGGGTGGAACGAGGCCGCCTACTTCAACTCCACCTCCAGATTTCCAAGCTGCGGCTTGACGGTAATCATGGAGGTGGCGGCTTGATACGTATCGGGGCTAAAACCGCGCGAGACACACCAATGCGTGGATGCCAATTCTGGCCTCCGCGCTGATGTTCTGGCTGATTTGAGCTGGGACACGTGAAACTGAACCTCGGGTGAACTATAGCACGACTCTACGAGGCGCGCAAGTATTGAAAGTTACAACATCGAGACCTGGTCGTCCGGGACCGGTCGGACCCCCGACTCCCAGGCGGCCTCGGCTCGGTCGAGGAGACCGAAGAGCTCGGCCTCCCTCCCCGTCACGCTCTGCATCCCCATGGAGGGCTTGTCTGAGTCCTCCGCCGCGACGACCGTGAAGTCGAGGTCCCCGTCCTGGATCGTGACCATGGTCCTCCCCGCGGAGGAGAACAGGAGGACCTCGAGCGTCCCGTGCTTCATGCTCATGGCCGAGCGAGTGCACCTCTTGACCTCCTCCTGGAGGCCTCCGAACCAGACCCGGCGCTCGAACCCCCTGATCCTGTCGCGAAGCCTCTCGTATGACTTCCTTATCTCGTGCCTCGGTCCATCGAGGTCCTGACTGGAGATGGAGTCCATGATGAGGCGGCCGGTGAGGACGCTGTCCTTCGCGAACTGGTCGAGCTTCTCCCTGATCGAGCAGCTGTGGCAGAGGAGGCGGACGAGGGACCCGTCCGCCCTCAGCGTCTTGACGCTGCTTCCCTCGGTGTTGACGCCGCAGCCCTCGCACAGCTCCAGCTCGTCCATTACCTCGGCCACAATGCGAAGATTCTTGCCTTCCTCGGGGGTCACGCCGAAGGTTACACGCGGACTAGGGGACGATGACCTTGCCCGGCGGCCCGGTCCTCACCCGCATGATGCAGGCCCGGCAAATACGGAAGGTGACGGGCCTACCTGTCTGCCCGCAGGACTCTCCCTCGGAGTTGTAGCGCCCGCGCTGCCTGTGGCCGCATTCGAGGACCTCGTACAGCTCCGCCTTCTCCGCCCCGTCAACCAGTATGAGCTCCTCGCCGACGATGGCCGCCTTCAGGCCCCTCGGCTTTACCTCGGTCCGTCTTCGCACCCGATAGAGTACGCCCAGCGTAGTCTTGGTTCCGTGAGGGAACGCCAGAGGAAACGAAGGAAGGACAAGGTCGCGATGGCGCTGCTCGCCGCCGACCAGTCCCTCTGGATGGCCGACAGGCCGATGCTGCCCCGTACGAACCATGCCACGACGCTGGTCCTCTACTGCGAGTACCACCTGAGCAGCCTGAGCCCCGGAGGGTCGAGGCCCACCGCCGCCATGCAGAGGGATCTGCGCGCCCTCGTCCGGATAGTCAGGAAGCACCCGACATCCCTGAAGGCGGCCTGGGAGGTCGTGATCGTCCACGAGGTCATGGAGTCCTGAGCGTACCGTCGTCCATGATAGGCTGGAGCAGGAGGGGGACGGAGAGCCGGGCCCGCAGGGCCCGGTGGTGGTCTTCCCTGTCCGAGGAGGAGAGATCCCTCGAGGAGAGGCGGCACGAGGAGGAGAGGCGTCTTTCTTGGACCCTTTTCCTCGTCCCCCTTCCTTCCATGGCCGTCTTCCTCGTCGCCAACCTCTTCGCCCCGAGATGCGTCCCTCTCCTCGTCGCCGGGGTAGCCCTCTTCCCCCTTAGCCTCGTCGCGGACGTCTTCTGGACGATGTGGAAGGTGTCGAAGATACGTTGACGTTGTAGTCTCCGGCATGGATCGCTCGGACTACGAGAGAGCTCTGGGGTTCCCCTGCACCGACTGCGGTGCAAAGGCCGGGGAGGACTGTCAGGAGCCCGCGGCGCCGGAAGGCCCGGGCTGGCACGAGTCTCGTCTTCGGAGGCACGAGCCGGCCATCGTCTACACGGTCGAGCGAGTGAAGCCGCTCGCGGAGCTTCGACCGTCCGACGTCCCGCCCGGAATGGACTCCGACGACCTGGCGACGGACCTCGCCCCGGACCAGAAGGCCGAGTAGGGTCAGGCCGAGAGAACCCTGGACCACGTCCTCGCCGCGCCCTCCATGGCCTCGTCCATGTTCATGTACCTGTACTCGGCAAGCCTTCCGCAGAAGAAAACCCTCCTGCGCGCTGTCTCCTCCTCGCAGAGGCGAGAGTATCCCGCGAAGGTCTCCGCCGAGGAACGGGACGGCACCGGATAGAACGGCTCTCCCTCGTCCGACGGGAACTCGGTGGAGACCACCGTTCTCGGATGGGTCTGGCCCGTGACGTGCTTTATCTCGACCGTCCTCGTGTACGGGACCTCGAGGCCAGGATGGTTGATCTGGACGCAGGGCTGGACGAACTCCGCCTCGTGGGCCTCGAGGGAAAACCTGAGGGACCTCCACGGGAGGCGCCCGAGGCGGTGTCCGAAGTACTCGTCCACCGGCCCGGTGTACACGGTCGCCCGGCGCGGCCGGACGTCCACATCCTCGAAGGGGACGCCGAGGGACACGCTGATGAGGGGATGGTCGAGCATCGCGGAGAACATCGCCGTGTACCCGGCGGACGGCATGGCCTGGACGGCCGCGTCCACGTACCTTTCGTCCCGGGACAGCCTGACGGGGATCCGGCCGCACACGGAAGGCGACAGGTCCCGGGGGTGCGCTCCCCACTGCTTGATCGTGTAGCCGAGGTAGAAGGCCTCATAAAGCTCCCTCCCGACCCTGGACAGGACGAACTCCTCGGAGTTCGCGGGGTCGGCTATCCTCTCCCTCTTCTCCTCGAGCAGGGCCTCGGCCCTCTCCGCCGTCAGCCCCCGGACCCCGAAGAAGCGCTCCAGGGTCGTGAGGTTGATCGGGAACGGGAGGAGGGAGCCCGACACTGAGGCCCGGACCTTGTACTCGGCGTCCCTGAACGACGTGAACCTGGACAGGTATTGGAGCAGGCCGAGGTTCGAGGTCCGGAAATAGTGGGGCCCGTACTCGTGCACGAGCACGCCGCTCTCGTGGACGCGGTCGTGGCAGTTCCCTCCGACGTGCGGCCTCCGGTCGACGACCAGGCAGCTCCAGCCGGCGCGGGCTGCCATCTCCGCGACGACGCACCCGGACGGGCCGGCCCCGACGACGAGGAGGTCTACGGCCAAGAGAGGACCTTCTTGACCGGATGGTAGATTCCCGGGTCTCGTGACACGGACATGAGGCTTCCGCACCAGGAGACCGACCTGGCCGCCCACCTCATCTCGGCGACCTCCAGCCCCGCCCAGCGCGCCATCGTCCCCGCCCGGAGCTCGGCGTGGACGTCCTCGATAACGGGGCACTCGAGCATCCTCTCGAGCCCACGGTGGGAGAACATCGTGCAGGCGAACGGGGTCATCCCCATCGCGTGCGGAACGAGCTCTTCCGGGAGGTCGGGGGTCTCCCGGAACCATGGCCAGTCCGGGATCACCAGCGGCTGTCCCGGCGTCCTCCTCCACGGCCGCCCCGGGACGCGGTCCCTGGGGACGAACTTCTTCACGCACGCGGCGTCCGAGTCCCAGACGCGGGCGTAGAAGTCCCTGACGGAACAGTTTGACCAGGTGTCCCACTCTATGACGGCATATCTTTCCGCCTCAGTCCGCCTGTTGAGGAACCACCTGTAGACGGCGGTGTCGCAGCTCTTCCACTTGTCCGCGGTGTCCCACCCGTACTCCGGGAAGCCGCGGACGTCCACCGTCCCCGGCAGGACCGGCGTCCCGTCGTGCACTATCGGAACCACGGGGACGCCGGGGTTCATCTCGAGGAGCCTCCCCCAGTTCTGCGCGAGCGCGGCCTCGGGGGCCCCGCTGTGGTAGAGAAAGAGGATCGCGATGTCCTTCATCGGAGAAGACGGCCATTAACGACGGACTGAGGCCGGGGGAGGCCGGGCCACGGGGCCGGTCATCGGACGTTAGGCCTTCCCTGTAAAATACCCTCCGATGGAGATAGACCAGATCCGCGCTATCCGGACGAACCAGTCCATGCGGCTCAAGCCGTCCCCCTACCTGCGGGACAGCTTCGTCGACGAGTTCGGGACCGAGGTCAAGGTGGTCGTCCGGAACTACCAGGCGCAGGGGATAATGAACCTGCTCCAGGTCCCGCGGATGATCCTGAGCGATGACACGGGCCTCGGGAAGACCCTGCAGACTCTCTGCATGATCGGCTACGTCTGGATGATGGAGCCGGAGTACGTGCCCATCGTCGTGACGCGGAAGTCCTCGCTCTACCAGTGGGACGACGAGATCCGGAAGTTCATGAAGAACATGTCCGCCGTCGTCGTGGACGGGGAGCCGTACGAGAGGGACGCCGCCTACCGGGACTTCTTCGGGAGGAGGACCGAAGAGAAGCGCCTCCTCGTCATGACCTACGACACGTACCTGAAGGACTTCACCGAGTCGGTCGTCCGGGACCGGAGCAAGAAGGCCCCGAAGGCCGCCCGAGACGCGCTCGCGGCCGCCAGGAAGGTGGCGAAGGAGAAGAAGGAGGCCTTCGAGCCCCTGAAGACTCTGTTCAAGGAGAGGTTCGACGGCCGGAACGACATCGTCAAGACCTATCTGGTCGAGAGGATGAAGCCGTCGGACGAGGACGCCGAGATGCCCGCCGCGCCCTCCGACTGGTCCGTGGACGACGAGGCCTTGGTCCTCAGGGTGACGGAGGCCCGCCAGGCGGTCCAGGAGTCAAAGCTCGCCGTGGACGCCGCCAAGGACGTGGTCGAGCCCCCGGTCGTCGCGGCCGGAGTCGGGTCCCACATAAGCTCCTTCATGGGGTCGCACCCCGACGCGAAGCTGATGCTCGTCATGGACGAGGCCCACGTGGCCAAGAACTATCAGAGCAAGCTCCACGAGGCCCTCTCCGCGACGGCCGCGAGGTCGGAGCGAGTTGTCCTGATGACGGCCACCCCCGTCCAGAACCGGCTCATGGAGTTCTTCTCCCTGTTCCGCATCGCCGTCCCAAAGCTGTTCCCGAAGGTCACCCATTTCCAGAACAGCTTCTGCATCATGAAGATGCAGAAGATCGGCGGCGGCCGGCAGGTCCCCATCGTGGTCGGGCACAGCAAGGACCAGATAGAGCGCTTCGTCCAGGCCATCGAGCCCTTCTACCTCTCGCGCCGCAAGTACGAGGTCGCCAAGGAGCTCCCGGAGCTCATCACCCGCGAGGTCGTCTGCGTCCTGTCCCCGGAGCAGCAAGACCTGTACGAGATGGCCGAGCTCGAGGCCGAGGAGGCGCAGGCGGAGGCCGACCCCGACAAGCCGGACACCTCGGCCATGCGCTGTATGACGCTCATCCAGCAGGCCTCGGACGCGCCGCAGCTCGTGGCCGACGAGGACGGGAAGCCGTTCGAGGGCGAGTCCTCGAAGATGGAGGCGCTCATCGAGATCCTCCAGGGCGCCCCCGACATGAAGGTGCTCGTCTTCTCCAGGTTCAAGAAGATGATCGACCTGGTCGACGCGAGGCTGAAGAAGGAGAAGATCCGCTACACGCGCGTCACCGGCGACGAGGGCGCGAAAGAGCGCATCGACAACGTCAAGTCGTACCAGGACCCGAAGTCCGGCGTGAACGTGATGCTCATCACGACCGCCGGCACGGAGTCGCTGAACCTCCAGGCGACAGAGCATATCGTCCTGCTCGACTCCCCCTGGAGCTGGGGCGTCTACGCCCAGCTCATCGGCCGCGGCATCAGGATCGGGAGCCGGAACCTGACCGTGCTTGTCACGCACCTCATAGCCAGGATCGCCGGGGGCAGGGAGACCATAGACGACCACGTGGTCAAGATCCTCCGGAGCAAGCGAAAGCTCGCCGACGCCGTCGCGGGGGAGGCCATCAAGGGAGGCCTCGAGTTCTCCGAGGAGGACATGGTGAGGGAGGTCATCGGCATGGTCCTCGGCGCCAAGAGGACGGGGAAGACCGAGGGGGTCCGCGACGCCGTCCGCGTCCGGGTCCAGTCGGCCGGCGCGGCGAAGCGAAAGGCGAAGAAGGCCGCAGCTGCCGAGAACGTCCTGTCGGCCATCGAGCCCGTCCGTCCCCAGAAGAAGGAGTCGGACCTCGGAGTGTACGTGGACATGTCCGACATATGACCGAAGCAGCCCCTCCGCGCCCGAAGCAGAAGATACCGTGGTGCAACCCCTGCACCAAGGCGGGCTGGTGCATGGTGAGGGTCGGCGGCGAGGACGTCCCGTATGAGTGCATGTGCGGCCACCTCCGGCGCGTGGCCTCCGGGATGCCGCCCTACATACGCCTCGCCAACGTGGAGAAAGCGCACGTCCATCTCCCCGTCGTCCGGGAGACCCGGACGAACCTCTTCATCGAGGGGCACTGGAACGACATGAGGGCCATCGCCAAGATCCTCATGATGACGGGCACGAACGGGCACGTGCTCATCGTGGACGAGATAGAGCTTCGCGACGTCTACGTCGGCTCCATGTCCAAGGCCGCCAAGAGCCCGGACTACGCCGGGGTCGTCTACAACAACATCTCCGAGTTCGTCGGGCCGCCCGACCTTCTCATCATCCGCCTCAACACCCTCACGAACAAGAACAAGGCGATGCCCGGCATCCTGACCGAGGCCGTGAAGGTGAGGACCGACTACGGGAAGGCCACCTGGCTCCTCTCGGACCTCGACCGCCCGTTCTCCCAGTCGAGCATCTCCTACTCCGACGAGACCATGGCGATCATCGCCGCCCGGTTCCGGAAGGCCCTCGTGCCCCGGATAAACAAGACCGACGAGCAGGTGGCGGCGGAGTTCCTCCAGCCAGCCGCCGTCAGCCTCGACCCGGAGCCCGAGCAAAGGAGGGCACCCCAGGTGCGGAAGATCGGGCACGACCCGGAGGCGGAGCCGGTCCGAAGGCCGCCGCGGAAGAAGGCTGACGAGGACGTGGAAGAGCTCCCGGGCGGGCTCGGCGCGTACGGGTCCGGGGTGAAGCCCTCTGGCGGCAGGTTCAAGAAGTAGTCATGGAGAAGATCATCAGGTCCCTGTTCCAGGTCGGGGGCGTCCCGGACGCCGAGGACGCGCTCATGAACTGGAGGAAGCTCCAGGACTACGACCTCCAGCACGCGAGCGAGGCCGACAAGCAGATCCACGACTACCTGCGGACCTTCTACGACCAGATGTCGTCGCCCCCCGACGTCGACATCATGCGGGAGTTCTTCGAGAAGCAGGACAACATCGAGGCGGTGTCCCGCATCGAGGAGGTCTCGAAGGCGCAGTGGCACATCGCCACCAACTTCCTCTCGCTCGTCCGCCAGGAGCAGGACCAGCAGCAGACGAAGAAGCTCGCCATCCTATGCCGGGACGCCTCGGCCATCGCCGAGCACGGAAGGACCCAGCAGGACGCCAGGGGCAAGAAGGTCACCCTCCGGGGCGTGGCGGACGCCGTCGACTACCTCTACGGGAGCCTCCACGACTTCGCCCGCATCGAGGGCGGCGAGAAGCTCGAGGGCGTCGTGACCGACGACGCCGAGGAGTTCCTGGACGAGTACGACGTCACCGAGAAGATCGACAAGTTCGCGAACCGGAACCTGTTCGGCCTCGAGCCCGTCGACGCCGTCTGCCGCGGCCACCGGCGCGGAGAGTTCTGGGTCCACACCGCCTTCACCGGCGAGCTCAAGACGACGCTGTCGCTGAACTACGCCTACAACAACGTCATGGTCTACGGCAAGAACATCTTCTACGCCATCCTCGAGATGCCGTACAAGCAGCTCCGCCGACAGCTCTACGTCATCCACTCCTCGCACGGCAAGTTCATCACCGAATGGCACAAGGAGGACGGGTACCTCGGCCTCGACTACCGGAAGGTCCGCGACGGCGAGCTCTCGGAGAAGGACAAGAAGAGGCTGCAGATCGTGGCCCGGGACTTCAAAGAGTCGGCGAGGGGGAAGCTCTACGTCTGGCGTCCGAAGAAGGACGAGGAGGGGACCATCGACGGCATCCGGCGCAAGGCCGAGATGTTCGACAACAAGTACGGGTGCGACGGCCTGGTGATCGACCACCTCGGCCTCGTGACGCCGAAGCGCCATACTTCCGACACCGTCGGCACGCAGAACGCGGTCGTCCGCGACGCCCGCCTCGCCGCCCTGAACTTCTCCCGCGGGAAGGGCGTCCCCCTCCTCGGCCTCTGGCAGATGAACCGCCAGGGCAAGATGCGCGCCGACAAGAACGAGGGCCGCTACGACATCGCCGCCATCTCGTACGCCAACGAGATCGAGAAGAGCGCGGACGTCATCACCTACACGTACCTGAACGAGGACCTGAGGCGCGACGGCAAGTTCTACCTCGGCAACCTGAAGAACCGCGACAACCCGATGTTCGACCGGATGATCGGCAAGATCCTGTGGGCGTCCAAGCGCATCCGTGCCCTCGACACCGGCATGCTCGACATGGACGCGGACGTCATCGTCAACGCGGCCAAGAAGATCTCGATGGGGATCGAGGAGATGTACGCGGCATGACCGAGGCCGGCGAGTCCCCGAGGGGCAAGGACCCGGCCCTGCGCCGCCTCAGGCGCGGCCTCCGGTCGTGGTGGTTCAGCTACCTCGCCATCGGCGGCATGGGGCCGCAGGCTCGCTACCGGGACGAGGCGGCGGCCATGTACAAGTACCACCCCGGGCACAGCGGGGACTCCGAGATGGCGGCCGTCTCCTCCGCCTACAGCCTAGCCTACGTGTTCGTCGCCATAACGACCGGGGGCGGGCTGGCAACCTTCTTCGACACGAAAGACCTGCAAGTCTGGCACTGCTTCGCGCTCGCCCTCCTGCCGATAGCCTATTTCCACGCTGTCTACTGGGGACTCCGAAGGCAGCACTTCTTCATGGTCGTCACGATAGCGATGTGGCCCATCACGGTCTTCCTGACGCGGGCCGTGATCAGGCAGTATCACAGGAAGGTCGTCATGGAGGTGATGGAGCAATGAGGTACGTAGACCTTCCAGAGGAGGAGCACGAGGCGTACGCCCTGTCCGCGCTGGCGCAGGACGCGGCCCTCGAGATAGTGGAGGGGAGCGGCTACGTCCTGATCGAGGACCACTTCGACCCCGCCCCGGTCCTGGACGTCGTCGACAGGTACGTCCAGCAGCACGTCCAGGCCGGAGGGGAGACGACGTCCGGCGGATACCGGCCGGGGCTCGTCATGATCTCCAAGAGGCTCCAGGACCTGATGACCGACCCGCTCCTCCTGAAGATCGGGGAGCTCGTCCTCGGATCGCGGCCGGCGTTCGGCTCGCTCGGCGCCAACTCCGTGCCGCCCGGCTCCGAGGGCATGGACCTGCACGTCGACTACCCCTACTTCGCGATGTCCCCGAGCCTCCCGCCCAGGGGCTTCCCCTCGCTCTGCGTCCAGCTCATCTGGTATCTCGTGGACGTCGACGAGGACTCCGCGCCCACCTTCCTCGTGCCGGGGTCGCAGGTCAAGCCGTCCATGCCGATGGGCGGGTTCACGGGGAGGAAGGTCCCGGCCCGCGCCGGGACAGTGTTCGTGGGCCACGGGGCCCTGTGGCACGGGGTGGCCCCGAACACGACGGACAAGACGAGGCATGCGGTCCTCGGGTCCTACGTCCCGTTCTGGGTCCACCCTATGCTGTCCCCGACGGGCTTCAAATGCTACACCCCCGCCATGCAGGAGCTCCTCCGGTACGACTTCGGACAGAGGATGGGCGAGGGCTACTCCCGCACCGTCAGCGCGTCCCGGGCGCCGCTGGCCGAGGGGGTCGCCTCCCGGGTCACGGACCAGGCCGAGCGACACGAGGCCCTGGAGAACGTCTGGGCGTACGCGCGGCGCAAGGGCCGCGAGCTCGACGAGGCGACCGAGCGCAAGATAAGGGAGCAGGAGATCGACGATGGCTGATCTCCCCTCGCTGACGACCACCGCCCAGGAGTGGATCAGGAGGAGGGCGGACGCCGTCCGGGCGAAGTACACGGCCTACGCTTGCCTGCACGAGAACGGGCACGGCGAGCACCTCGTGGACGAGGACACGCCGATCTCCATCTTCTGCCCCTTCCACGGCAACGTCAACACGATGGCGGCGCGCTACTATCCGGCCTCAGGCCGAAGGAGCGACTACGTCCGATGCTTCAGGTGCCACGAGAACTGGGACTGCCTGAACCTGCACATGAAGTTCAAGGGCGTCGGCTTCATGGACGCCCTGAAGGACCTCGAGCGCCGCTTCAGGATCGTGGTCGAGCGCAAGCCCGACGACGCGCCCGAGGAGCCCGTCGTCGACAAGAGCTCATCCAACTACGTGTCGGAGGCCTGGTCCGACGTGCCGCGAGTGCTCGTCATGCTCGAGGAGAAGCTCGTCCGGCTCCGCGCGACGGCCTCGATGCTCGACTACGTCAGGTTCTGCCGGGTGCTCGACTCCGTCTCCTACGACCTCGACCGGGCGAAGGGGGAGCAGACGCAGGAGATGGTCGAGGTCCTGGCCGCGCTGCGCGCCAAGATGGACGCCAGCCACACCAGAAGCATAATCGTATGAAGCTCGGCGTCGTCGGGCCCGAGCAGGCCAAGTTCACGTCCGCCACGGAGCGCCTCGCCAGGCAGGCCATCCGGGACGCCGCGACGAGGCACGAGGCGACGGCGCTCGTGTCCGGCCACTGCCCGCTCGGCGGCGTCGACATCTTCGCCGAGGAGATAGCCCAGGAGCTCGGCCTCAGGATGATAGTCCATGCCCCGAGGACCCTGTCCTGGGGCGGCCCTGGCGGCTACAAGGCCAGGAATCTCGCCATCGCCAAGACCTCCGATCTCGTCCTCGTCGTGGCGCTTGAGGAGCTCCCTCCCGGCTTCCGCGGCATGGCGTTCGAGGACTGCTACCACTGCAAGGGCCGGAACCCGAAGCACGTCAAGAGCGGAGGGTGCTGGACGGCGTGGCGCTGCAAGGAGCAAGAGTGGGTCATCATCCCGGGCTGACCCCGTGTACTCGGTAGAGCTCGTCGAGTACTTCCTCCCCCTGAGCAACGGGGAGAGCCTGCTCGTGTCCGAGCTCGACCCGGGCCGACATCCTCCCCTCGCCGACCCCGTCGTCGCGAGCCTGGCGGACGCGGCGCTCTCGCGCTGCTCCCGGGTGACGAGGGCGGCCCTCGAGGACGCGAAGAACGGCTACACGGAGGGGCTCGAGTCCCAGCTCCGGACGCCGCCTCTCGGCTGCCTCCTGATGATGGCCCGGCCCGAGTGCGCCGAGATCCCGACGTGCGCGACGGCCGACCGGAGGAGGTGCACGTCCCGCTACGCGGAGAAAGGAAGGCCTGCCTTCCCCCACTGTTGGACGTCCACGGTCGGGGTCGCGGGGACGGCCGAGCAGGTCTCCTACGCCCGGGACCTTGTGGACTCCATAGTGGACGCCTGGAGACAGGGCCGCTACGTGGTCCTGGCCGTCCCCTAGGACTTCGCCCCGAGCTCTTCGAGGAGCTCCCGCAGGAGGAAGGCAGCGCGCGGAGTCCTCACCACCGGGAGGTCGACGTGGAGGAGGACGTGCAGGCTACCGCTCCCGTTCGTGTGCCGGACGCCCGCCCCTCCTATCGTGACGACCGTCTCCCCCGACCGGATGTCGGGCGGGAGCGGGATCTCGTGGACCTTCCCCGACATGTCCGCGACCTTGAAGACGGAGGCCATCCCGGCGGCGGAGCAGGCGGCGGCCGAGAACGGGACGCGGGACGAACAGTAGAGGTCGCGGCCTCGGCGCTCGAACGGGCTGTCGGAGGAGTCGACCTTCACGGTCAGGAACAGGTCGCCGGCCATCCCGCCCGGGCCGACCTCGCCCTGGCCGGCGAGCCGCATCCTCGCGCCGTCCTCGATACCGCAGGGGACCTTCAGGTCGACCTTCTTGACGTCGCGGACGACCCCCTCCCCCGAGCAGGTCTGGCATCTGCGCATGGGGATGTCGCCGTGCCCGCCGCACTGCTTGCAGGACGCCCTGCCTCCCCCGAACTGGCCGTAGAAGCTCTTCCCGGTCCCGGAGCAGGAGGAGCAGGGGATCTTCCTCGTCCCCAGCTCCGAGCGGCTCCCATTGCAGCGCAGGCACATGGTCATGGCGCCGGTCGGGCACAGGACCTGCTTTGTCGTCCCGAGGACGGCCTCCTCCAGGGTGAGCAGGAGCTCGGACTCCACGTCCCTCCCCTTCTGGACGTTCTTCCTGCCGAACCCCGTCCTCGGGAATCCGTGGGCGACGAAGTTGACGTAGTCGGTCGGGTCGGACCCGAACCCCGGTATCCCCGTGAAGTCGACCCCCGGGGGCGAGCTCCTCGGGCGCCGCGCCCGGTCGTACACGGCCTTCTTCTCCTCGTCCGAGAGGACCGAGTACGCGCCGTTCAGCTCCACAAGCCTCTCGGAGGCGCTCGGGTCCCCGGGATGGAGGTCGGGGTGGTTTTCCCTAGCCTTCTTCCTGTACGCGGCCGCGATCTCCTCCTTCGACGCCGTGTCCTCGACGCCCAGGACCTGGTACAGGTCTCTTGTCATGATCTGTTCTTGACGGGGACTGTAATGTCGTCCGTGCTCGCTCTACAGCAGATCGACGACAGGGTAACGGTACAACGCGACTGGTTCAAGGACTACAAGTTCCACCTGATCCGGGACGACGGGAAGAAGGGCCTCGAGCAGCTCCGGAGGCTGGTCGACGTCTGCGTCTCCCGAGGCCTCTGCTCCCTCGATCTCGAGACCACCGGCGTCGACAACAGGGTCTACCCCGACGAGTTCTTCGACGACGGTCGGAAGACCCGGTTCGGGATCCGGACCGTCGACAGGATAGTGGGCCTCTGCATCTCCTTCGACGGCGAGAACGGCTACTACATCCCACTGACCCACGAGCCCGAGGACTCCGGGAACCTCCCGTGGGACGAGACGTGGACCGAGATCATCCGCCTCATCGAGGGCGCCAGGATCATCTTCCACAACAAGAAGTTCGACGCCGAGTTCCTCTACCCCGTGACCGGCCGGGAGCAGTGGAAGCTAAACCAGTTCGAGGACACCTTCCTCATGGCGAAGGTGATCTCGCCCCTGAAAAGCTTCCCCGCCGGCCTCAAGCAGCTCGCCAAGACGTTCTGCAACGTCGACATGGTCGAGCTCGACGAGCTCTTCACGCCCGAGAAGATGGAGCAGCTCAAGCGCCTGAAGGAGGGCTACAACTTCTCCCTCCTCCACCCGAAGGAGGGCAAAGAGTACGGCTGCTCCGACGGCATCTTCACCTACCAGATATACCACAAGCTGCGGGAGAAGATCGAGGGCTACGAGAAGATCTACGACCTCGAGAAGTCGTTCTGCAACGTGATGCGGAAGATGGAGAGGAACCGCGTCCACGTGGACGTCGACCGCGTCAACCAGCTCTACGTCGACTGCCAGAGCGCCCTGCAGGAGACAGGGGACACCATCCGGGGCGTCATCGAGAAGAAGACCGGGAGCACCACGAAGTGGCTGGCCCTCAACGTCGGGTCCCCGGCAAAGCTGTCCGAGTGCTTCTTCACGGACCCCGAGGGCCTGAAGCTGAAGCCGACCCCCGAGATGATAGCGACCGAAGGCGGCGGGTTCGCGGTCGAGTACGAGGACGGGTCGGGCGGGGACGACGATGACGACGACGAGGGCGGCGGGGACAAGATAGTCTACTCCCTGAAGGATGAGGTCCTCAAGTCCCTCCACCGCGCGTACGGCCAGAAGTTCCTCGTCGAGCGCGAGGGCCACAACGACAAGGACGGGAAGCCGAAGAAGGAGAGCATCTTCGAGCTCGTCCTGGAGTACCGACACTACGACAAGATGAAGGGCTCGTACATCGAGAAGCTCGTCAAGAGCCACGACAAATACGGCGACGTCCGTCCCTCCTTCAACCAGGTCGGCACCGACACCTCCCGCCTCTCGTGCAAGGCCGGCAAGATCGAGGACGGGTACTCCGGCGTCAACTTCCAGGGCATCCCGCGCGACTCCGACGACGACAAGCCAGAGCTCTTCAAGCAGATCAGGACCGTCATCATCCCGCGCGACGGGTGGATGCTCGTCAAGCTCGACTATGCGGGCGAGGAGCTCCGGGTCATCACGAACATGTCGGGCGACCCCCTGTGGAAGAAGTCGTTCCTCCACGAGGACGGGGACGTGCACTCCATCACCGCGCGCATCCTCTTCGGCAAGAGCGACGTCTCGAAGGACGAGCGCAACCGCGGGAAGAGAAGCAACTTCGCGATCATCTACGGCGGCGGCGCCGGGGCCATCTCCAGGAACGTCGGATGCTCCATAGAGGACGGCGGGCGCCACATGGAGAACATGCGGACCGGCCTCCCCCACCTGATGGGGTACGTCGACCACCAGAAGAAGTTCGCCAAGAAGCACAAGTGCGTCTACACGGCCTTCGGCCGGCGCATGCCGATCCCCACCATCGACTCGCCCATCAAGGCGATCATGCGCAAGGCCGAGCGCTGCGCCATCAACTACACCATCCAGGCGACCTCCGCGGACGTTCTGAAGTTCGCGATGTGCTACGTCGACAAGATGATCCGCAAGCTCGGATGGGAGGACCGTTGCCGGTACGTCCTGACCGTGCACGACGAGATCGTCTTCGAGATCAAGCCTCAGTACCTAATGGAGATCGTCCGCAAGCTGGACGAGTGGATGGTCCTGCCGTGGATGCTGCCGAAGGCCCACGGCCGCGAGTGGGAGGTCCCGCTTGAGACCGAGCCCGGCATCGACGTGCACTGGCGCGCGAGGTTCGACTACTTCGCCATGGTGGACGGCAAGATCCCGGACAAGAAGGAGCTGAACCCCGACGGCACCTACAAGGGCAAGCTCAAGAAAGGACAGTTCTTCGAGAACGGCCGGATCTACCAGGAGATCCCGGACTTCCTGAAGGGCCACATATGGAAGCTCTCGCCGGAGGAGAGCGACGCCATCAAGAGGGCGCAGAAGGAGGGCGAGGAGTGGACCCAGGGGCCGCCGCCCGAGGCCTCGGAGAGGCCCACCCTGGTCTCGGCTCGGAAGGAGGAGACGCCCGTCCTCCCGCCCCCGGCGCCCGAGCCGCCAGCGCTCGCCGCGCACGCCGAGGTCGCAAAGCCCGCCGCGAGGCAGGAGGAGAAGCCGAAGGTGAGAGAAGAGATGAAGCCCGGTATCCCCTACTGCGTCGAGTGCAGGAGGCCCCAAAGGCACACGCCCGGCGGCCTGACGTGCGGGGAGCACGGCGGGGCCGACTCCGTCACGAACGACGGGGAGATGATCACGGAGACGGAGGCCCGGAGGATGCTCGGCGCCCCTCCGGTCGGGGAGCACCCGCCGGGGAAGAGGCCCTCCGACGACGAGCCGATGGACATCAGCCTGGGCGACGGGGAAGACCTCCCGGACGCGCCGTCATCCCCGCGGCGCGAGGTCCAGCCCGTCGGGGAGGACGAGCAGGTCCTTCGCTGGACAATGACCGCTACGCCGTCCGAGGACTCACAGAGGAAGCTTCAGGCGGTCTGCATCCTCTGCGAGGGGTCGGTCCCCCTTCGCGTCATCTCCAAGTCCGGCAACGTCCTGGTCAGCGAGAAGGAGGGGCTCCGGGTCGAGCCCCTCCGGTTCCAGTTCCTCTCCTCGCTCTTCGGCCTCGGGTCCTAGGCGGGGGACGACGAGGAGGCGCTCGGCGGCCGCGACGAGGGCCGCCGCGTTCCAGACGGAGGCCCGCCGGAGCTCCTTGTCCCCCGATATCGACGGGTGGCGCAGGAGCTCCAGCTCCCTCCTCGCCAGCTCCTCGAGCGACGAAACTATCTGAGCCTCAGAGATCGCCGACACGGTCTCGCGCAGCTCCTGCTGGTCCAGCGGGTCCAGCTGGTCGAGCTCTTCCATCTCCGCCATGGGAGCACGCTACTGTAACGTCCCCCTCATGGCAATCCTGAGCGGGCCGGAGATATTGAGGCACATCGAGTCCGGCGATATCGAGGTCGACCCCTTCGTCCCCGAGCACCTGAACCCTGTGAGCCTCGACCTCCGCCTCGGGAGCAAGGGCGCGGTCTACGAGGCCGCGGTGCAGGCGGAGCTCCGCCCGAAGGGGAACCCCGAGGACGGGAGGCACTTCGTCCCCAGGCCCGGCGGCGGCATCAGCATGGCCCGGGAGAACGCCGTCCTGCACTTCGACATCGGAGACGAGGGCTGGGTGCTGAAGCCTGGGATCCTCTACCTCATGCACACCCATGAGCGCGTGTGCGCCAAGAAGCACGTCCCCATCCTCGACGGGAAGAGCTCCATCGGCCGGCTCGGCATCAAGATCCACGAGACCGCCGGCTTCGGCGACCCCGGGTTCGACGGCCAGTACACGCTCGAGGTAACCGTCGTCCAGCCCGTCCGCGTCTTCGCCGGGTCACGGTTCTGCCAGATCCGCTTCCACGAGGTCCAGGGCGAGCTGCGCTCCTACAAGGACTATCGGAGCAACTACGCGACGGTCGAGCACTCTCGGGGGCCCGTCCCCTCCCGCTCCTGGAAGATGTTCGAGGCGTGACGCCCTTCCTCAAGCACGGGGAGGTCTCGGTGCTCGAGGAGGACCGGGAGAGCGGACAGGCCGTCATGTCCGTCGTCCTTCCCGCCTGCGTGATGCAGGCGGTCACGCCTTGCTTGCTCAAGGCGGGGTCGCTCGACTCCTACGAGCTGCGCTGGCCGCTGGCCGCCTGGGTCCCGACCGTGGCCGACGCCGGTTTCCGCTCCCCCGACCCGACCGTCTGCTCCGAGGTCAACGCCCGCGTCGCCCGCGTCGCCTCGGACGCGCTCCGAGCCTTCGCCGACGTGGCCCCCCACCTCCTCTTCCCGGGCGACGTCCTTCCCGCCCTTCCGCTCGGGACCTACGTCCGGTTCAGGCTCAGGTTCTCCGTCGACCGGCTCGCGCCGCAGATCGGGCTCATGGGAGGGGAGGCCGGGGTCGCCGAGCTCAAGTACGCGCTGGCCTCCGAGGTCGCCGCGCTTCTCTCCCGCTGGGGGCGGACCTCGGAGGACGGGGCTCCGCCCGCGGAGATCGGCCCCGGTCGCAGGAGGAGGCGACCGGGTCGAGGCCAAGGCTCGCCTTGAGCTCCATGGCACGCCGGATGGCGGATATCCTCAGCACCCGGCCCTCCTCGTCTTGACGAGGACGGAGTACCAGCGGCTGTCGCCGTCCCTCTCCAGGCGGACCGGCCCGATCCAGAACGTCCCGCCTGTCCCGGCCTCCCGCATGACGCGCGCGGCCAGGGCCTGCGAGTAGGACCACAGCCGGTGGTAGGACGGGTTGGTCGACTGAAGGTCTGAGCCCTCGGCCTCCTTCCCGAACTCGAACGACCGAACGTCCTCGTCCAGCCCCTCGTCCAGCCGGAGCCCCGACTCCAGAAGCCGGGACGTCGCGAGCTCGACTATCCTGTCCGGCTCGGTGAGATGACGGTAGGCGAGGCCCTTCACCGGGTGGGCGGCCTTCTGCCTGACCTCCGCGGCCTCGTTCTCCGCCGCCGCCCTCATGATGAGGGCCTGGGCGACCTCGGGGTTCAGCACGGGCTTCGACGCCCTCTCTATCCCGCCCTCGTCGACGTACGGCGGCGGGACGAGGACCATCTCCTTCGTCAAGGGCGCCACGATCTCGCCGGTGCTCGTGTCGACCACGTAGGCCTGGTCGCCGCCAAGCCGGAGGCCGTCCAGCTCCACCAGGACGTACATGACCGCGTCCTTGTAGACGTCCTCGGTCCCGATGGTCACCATCCACTGCCCCTCCTGCTCGAGAAAGGAGAAGGCGTCCGTGGCGGGGACGGAGGCGGAGACGACGGAGACGACGTTCGGGGACCTCTGCAGCATGTCCCGCAGCCGCATCAGGTAGCGGGCGCGGACCTCCCTGATCAGGTCTGCGCTCGGGACGATGTCGGACAGGCGCGCGTTCGCGAGCGCCAGGGCCTTGTCCTCCGGGGCCGCCGGGAACTGGATGATCTGTGCCGTCATGCTTCCTCTCAGTCGTCGTCTAGTATGAACGTCTTGCCCGGGGCCGGGGGCGACCGTGCCTCCTCAGGCTTCGGGGAGGGTGCCTCGGGCGGGGCACCCTCGAGCATCGCCCCCTGCTGGAAGGCGGTGTTGCCGGGGGACGCTACCGGCCCCGACGGGGCGCGCTCAGGCTCCGCCTCGGCCGCGGTCGAGGGAGAGGGCACCGGCGCCTCCGGGACGGGAGGGGCGACCGCTTCCTGCTCCGGCGAGGGAGGAGGCTGGGCCTTCACGAAGGCGGCCGGGCGCGGCCTCGCGGGCTCCGGCGGCTCCGCCACCGGCGTCCCCGGGACGAAGACCTTGGCCTCCGTCGCCCGGGCCCCGGACGGAAGGAAAAGCTTCGAGCGCACGTTGTCGTACTTCGGGTCGTCGGGGGCGGCCCTGGGCACGTTGTCGAAAAGAATGCTCTTCCAGTTCTTGGCGCGGTGGTCGAAGGCCGACTGGTTCATGCCCGCCCGCTCGCACTCACGGTTCGCGCACACCAGGCACCAGTTCCTCTGGAACTGATCCAGGGGCGGGTTCTGGACGTCGCTCATGCAATCCTTCAGGAAGTCCATGACGACACGATACCCCTCTCGGTTACTTGTTTTTAAAAAAGACTTGTGGTAAGTTTTACCTCATGTCGTCGTCAAGGGTCCGGGCCGTCGTCGTAGATGCTAGCCCGGTGGGGAAAGAGACGGTAAGGCTTCCTTGGCCGCGCAAGGCCGACGACGGGGTGACGCCTCTGGGCGTGGACGTCGTCGCCAAGCGCCAGGACATCATCAAGATCGTCTGCAAGTTCTTCAAGGTCGCGGACGTCCAGAGGGACGAGCTTCTGCAGGAAGTATACCTCGCCATCCTGCACAAGAACCACGGACAGAGCGCGCACGACCCGCGCAAGTCGTCGTTCGGCCACTACGTCTACATGATCGCCAACAATGTGTGCATCAACCTGGTGCACCGTAGGCGCAGGTACGAGAACGAGAGGGAGTCGCTCGACGCCCCGGCGTCGCCCGGGGACTCCAGGACGCTCCTCGAGGCTACGGAGGCCCCGCCCCCTCCCGAGGACTACGCGGCAGAGCTCATGGAGGAGGCGGAGCAGGAGATGCGGCGCCTCGGGATGTGGGACGAGGCGCGCTACATCTGTGCCGTCCGGTCCGGCGCGAGCCCCGAGATCGTCCGCGAGGCCCTGACCTTCGGCAACCGCAAGATCACGACGAAGCTGGTCCGCGACTGGCGGTCCCAGGTAAAGACCTTCCTCTCCGACTCTCTATGAGCTCGGCTGGCGCGGCCGCCACGGGGCCACGCCCTCTATGAAGGCCGACACCGCCTTCTCCGACCTGTCGCCGGGCGCGATCCCGCGCATCTCGAGGGACAGGTGTCCCCGCAGGAGCGGGAGGGCCGTGGCCGGGCTCTGCAGCAGCTTCCAGCACTGGTCGCAGGCGTAGGCGTCCTCGGCCAGGCCGTCCTCCGGGCCCGCCCGCCTCTTGCCGGGCCTGCCGCAGTACTCGCAGCCGTCCTTGCTCACGGAAAACCCTACCTGCGGCCCTTCATGATGGCGATGACGGCCCGGCTCTGGAAAAGGCTCATCCTCATGCTGGCCTCGCGGCGCTCCGGGGAGTCCGGGGCGGCGGCCGACCACTCTCTGAGGCACTGTCTGCCCTGCTCGGCCGTCTCCGCGTCCCCGACGGACTCGAGCCCGTCGATGAGCTCCCGGACGACCTTCTCGAGCAGCGAGTAGGTCGAGGATATCTTGCGCATCCTCTCCCGGAAGTCCTTCCAGGCCTTCTGCTGGGCGGAGTCCTGGTACCCGCTGTTGCACCACCGGCAGCTCCTCCCTCCGCAGGCGGCGCACGTCCTGGGGGTCTCGGGGCCGAACCCGTTCTCCTCGTCGTCGTTTTCGGTCACGGTGGCGGCCTCCGGTCTGTCGGCCCGACAAAAGCTCGGATGTATCGTGAAGGGAATATGCCGCACGTCTGCCCGTTCGAGATGGTGTGCCACGCGTACGTGGCGGAGGACTCCGGGAAGACGTGGGTCCTCCACGTCTTCGACGTGACGGGGGAGGAAGACGATGTCGCCATCGCGCTCGAGGTCAAGTCGGTGGCCGCCTACAGGAGTCTCCAGGACGAGTTCACGCTCCTCTTCCGGGCCAAGAGCGCCGACCACCCGAGGGCAACCCTCTGCGCCTCGTGCAGGCCGGAGAACAAGGACTGGCTCGCCGACTTCAGCGACTGGGTCAAGGCCGCCTACGCCGAGATGGCGGACCCTCCCGTCCCGGTCGACTACCGGAGCCTTCCGGCGGTCGTCCGTCACACCTTCGAGGCGAACGTCGTGGGCCCCTCCTCAGAGCCTTCCTCGCTAAGCTAGCGGCCGACATTGTAATGTCGTGGCTCCCGAACATGGAAGCCAGGATAGACGTCGTCCAGAAGCTAGACTCCTACATCGCCCTCATGGAGAAGGCATCGAGGCGGGAGGAGGACACCGTCATGCAGATGGAGTCGGTCGTCCAGACCGTCCGCGAGGAGGTCGACGAGATCGACGTCCGATGCGACGTCCTGGGGCGGGCCGTCAACACCATGATGAACGAATGGCGCCTCTCCACGAAGAGGAAGGCCGGGACCGGGCCGTTCACCCAGGCCCAGGACGCCGAGGAGGCCTGGCGAGAAGACTTCGCCCACTCCGAGTCCGGGCAGACCTTCCTCCACGTCTCCTACCGGTGCGCGGTCCACCTCAAGGGCCTTCTGCACGCGCTGTGCGAGGCGGTCGAGGACACGAACCCGGCCCCGCTCTTCAAGCCGGAGGGGGCGATCAGGAAATCCTTCAGGATGGAGGACATGCAGACCTGGCACTTCGTGGCGGAGGCGAACTCCGGCTCCATCGTCAAGTACGCCAGGGCCATCCTCGGACTGGACGTGGTCCACGGCGTCCTGGCGAAGACGGCCGAGGCGGTCAACGCGGAGCTCGAGGCCTACTACCGGACGCTGGTGAAGCGGCACTCGGTCGACGGGGTGGAGATCCACGGCGACGCCGTCCTGACGGACGTCGCCATGCACATCTATGAGAACGTCGACTCGGACGGGGAGATCGCGATGGGGAACTCGCCCTCCGAGCTGTCGGCGTACTCCATGCGCAAGGCGAAGGTGGTCACGGAGGCAATACGCGACCCGTTCGTGCACGCTCTGGCCACCGACCCGGACGGGTTCATGGAGTTCATCACCTCGGCCCTAAACCTGGCCAACACGGCGGTGGTCCGGGTCCACAACCTCCTCGAGAAGGAGATAGCCGAGGTCGCCCGAATCTCCGGGACGCGGAGGACGACCTCCATCCAGGAGGAAAAGCGCCGCTTCTCCCGCGCCGTGCAGACGCTCCGGGACCTGGACCCGAAGGCCGTCCCCCACAAGGAGAACAAGAGCATGCAGACCCAGGACGAGCTCTTCCGGTCGAGGTTCCGGAGCGAGACCCTGGGCCACATCGTGAAGATGATCCAGAGGGAGGCCCCGGTCGACGAGATCATCCCGTACGTCCTCGAGCGCAAGGAGAGGATCCGGCGCTACTTCAACGAGGAGAACAGCTTCTACACCTGCGTCATCGGCGCCGGCAACCCGTTCCTCGGCGTCGCGCCGGGCGCCATCCAGATCGTCCCCGGCCAGCGACCGAACTCGTCGTTCGACGACATCCGGGGCTCCGGCTTCCCCGAGCTCAAGACCTTCGTTCGCTCCATCAAGGGCGCCTCGGTCTGGCACGACCTCTTCTCCGCCACGAGCCCGAGCAAGAGCGCCGACAAGAGCAACATCCTCATGATCGGGCCCCAGGGCTGCGGCAAGACGGAGGCCATGCGCTCCATCGCGTCGGAGAAGGACTCCATCGCCATCTTCGCGACGGGGTCCGACTTCAGGACGTGCTGGAAGGACGAAGGCCTGAAGAACCCGAAGCGCCTCTTCGAGCACGCGGTCAAGCTCCAGAAGCAGACCCAGAAGCACGTCCACATCCTCATCGACGAGGTGGACGCCGTCATGTGCAAGAAGGAGTACCTCTCGCACGGCGACGACGACCTGACCACCGAGTTCCAGAACCTCATGGACGGCGTGGTGGCCTACCCCGGCATCACCGTGTGGGGCGCCACGAACCACCCGGAGCGGATGCCGATGCCGATCATCCGGCGCTTCAGCAAGGTCCTCATCGTGGGAGAGCTGTCGGTCGAGGACCGCGCGGACCTGCTGCGCAAGTTCATGTCGTACCTCCCGCTCGACGGGATGGGCGACGCCGACTGGAAGTCCCTGAGCTCGCAGCTCGAGCACGCGACGGGCGACGTCGTCCGGAAGGTCGCCGACAGCATCTGGCGCACGAAGATCCAGTGGTTCGTCGACACGATGCCGGACAAGGCGGAGGACGCCAAGTCCTGGCTGAACAGGAATGGGCGCTTCTCGGTCGTGGAGATGACGGCCGAGGAGCGAAAGCTCTTTGTCGACCTCCTGGGGACGTGGTTCAAGGTCACGCCGCGCGAGATCCGCGCCACGGTCGACGAGCACATGAAGAACGTCGCCGTGCGCTCCGAGATCGCCGCGGCGAAGGAGACCTACGAGAAGGCGCGCGCCGTCGTCTCGCAGCTCGGCGGCGGTATCATCGTCTAGGCCGACTTGCGGGGCGGGATGGACGACGGGGTGCACACGCAGTACCCGTTGTCCATCCGGTTCTCTTTGTCCCTGCAAGCCGGGCACTGGTCCGCGTACTCGTAGCCGACGGTGCAGCGGCATCCGTCGACCCCGTACTGGCAGGTTATGGCGCCGCAGGGGCCGCACTTGCCGCCCTCGAGGGGGAGAGGATGGGGACAGTCTATTCCAGCCATTTGGACGACCTCGGCTTGGAGCCAGCTCTCTTGCGGGCTTTCTTCTTTGGGGAAGGGTCCTCCCGACAGTCTATGACAAGGCAAAGGCACTGGTTCCTGACGGCGAGCCTCATCGACGTCACGTTCTCCATGAGCCAAGACGCCTCCTCGGACTGGACGAGGATCTTGTTGTTGTGGCGATGCTTGACGAGCCCGAGATACGGGACGCGGACGAGCCTCTCCACCGTCGAGAAGTGGACCTCCTTCGGGTCGACCTCGACCGGGTAAAGGCTCCTACCCCGCCTTCTCTTGACGTCGTCACGATAGGTGTCGTGGACCGCCTCCTTCACGCGGAGGACGGCGAGCTCGGAGAGCTCGTGCGAGAAGCCGAAGGCGGACTTCGCCTCGAGATAAAGGTTCTTCGCCATCGGCGCCCGCAGGATGCTGAACTGTCTCGCGATCTCCTCCGTGAAGACGAGGGCGATCTCCTGGACCTGCTTCTGCACCCTGTCCCAGGTCTTCTTCTGGTCGAAGTTCGGGACGAGCTCAATGAAGAACTGCTCTCTGAAGCCTTTCGCCACGGGGCGACTGTACTCTGGACGGAATGGAGTCCCTCGACCACTACGAGTTCGAGCCCCGGCAGAGGGCAAAGACGAGGAGGAAGGACAAGACTCCTCCGAAGGTGCACGACAGGACGGAGGAGGCCTACGAGTTCATCAGGCTCCGCCTGGACCTCGACTACCCGTTCACGGTCATGTCCTACGCCAACCTCACGCTCTCGTACTTCCCGAGGTGGGCGGTCGAGCGCGCCCTCGCCAAGATGGTGAAGGACGGAGTACTGCGGGGTCCCGTACCCGTCCCGAAGACGAAGAAGGGCGAGGCCCTCTGGTATCGGACGATGACCGGGGCCCGGGAGAGCGGATGGCTCACGTGGGCGGAGGGCCAATGGCGGAAGTGGCACACGAACCTCAGCAGAAAATGGCTCATCCGCAAGGCGAAGGAGGCCAGGAGCCGGGCTGCGCAGGCCGCGCGCCCGAGGAAGACCTGGGACCCAAAGGGCGGCTGGAGGGAGAGGGACGGCAGTGCTGGCCCCACGACGAGCCGGACGGCCTCCATCCGGGAGTTCATGCGGGCAATGCCGGCCGTCCACTGGGACGGGACTGCGTACTACCCGGTAGCCGGGAAGGCCATGGACGAGCTCATGGCGTGGAGGGCCTCCCAGCCGACGGAGGAAATCGAGAGGTCCTCCCCGTACCAGGCGAGGCCCTCGGGGCGGAGGGTCAAGCGGACGAGGTGCAGACGCTGCGGGAACATCTTCTACGGCTCCTTCGGGTACATGAAGAGAGTCCACAAGCCCGCACAGTGTAACCTTTTGATCGTGACGCGAGTGATGGAAGAATGAGCAAGCGACCCCCATACCCGTTCCTGAAGTGGCTCGGAGGGAAGGCGAGGATGGCCGGGAGGGTCATATCTCGCCTTCCGCAGAAGATCGACACCTACGGGGAGCCAATGCTCGGCGGCGGCGCCGTGTTCATAGAGCTCGCGAAGGAGAAGAGGTTCCGGCGCGCGATACTGGCCGACCTGAACCCTGACCTCGTCAACGCCTGGAGGGTCGTCAAGGACGACGTGGACGGGCTCGTGAAGGAGCTCCGCCTCCCGCGCTACGAATACCGCAAGGAGCTCTTCATGGAGCACCGGGAGGCGGACGTGTCGGCGCTCTCGCACGTCGAGGCCGCCGCGCGGTTCATCTACCTAAACCGTACCTGCTTCAACGGCATCTACCGCGTCAACCGGGACGGGCGCTTCAACGTGCCGTTCGGCAGCTACGTGAACCCCCTCATCTGCGACGAGCCGAACCTGCGGGCGGTCTCAGAGCTCCTGGACGGGGTCGACATACTCTGCTGTGACTTCAAGAAGTTCCTGGAGGACTTTCCCCTGAGGACGATCCCCCCGAAGTCCCCGCACGTGAACGCCGTCTACGCCGACCCTCCGTACGTCCCCGTGTCCGAGACGGCCAACTTCACCTCCTACACGGAGGGCGGGTTCGGCATGGACGAGCAGTCCGAGCTCGCGCGCGGCCTGTGGCTCCACGCGTCGGGCGGCGTGCGCGTCGTGGCCTCGAACTCGGGCGCGAAGGCCGCGCTCGCGCTCTACGAGCGCTTCGACGTCGACGAGGTGCGCGGGAGCCGGTCGGTCGGCGGGGACGGCAGCAAGAGGAAGGCGGTGAAGGAGATCATCGCCTTCGCCGGGCCACGATCGTAAACCTGCCCTCTCCGGCTGTACGTGGACGCATGGGAGAGAAAGTGCTTGTGGTAGACGATGACCTGGGGGTCCTCCGGGCCGTCATGCGGACCCTCATGAACGCCTCCTACGAGGTGGAGGGGGCTCCGGGCGGGCATGCGGCCCTCCTGATGATCGAGTCTGCCGACTACGACCTTGTCCTCTCGGACGTCGACATGCCGGCCGTCAACGGGCCGGCCGTCATGGAGCGGGCCGTGGCGTCGGGGAAGATCGACCGGTCCCGCTTCGTCTTCATGTCGGGGGCCCAGACCGGGGCCGCCATGAGCCTGGTCCGGGCGGGCTTCCAGGTCATCAGCAAGCCGTTCGACACGGACGTCCTACTGAAGACCGTGCGCGGAGCGCTATTGACAAGGACGCCACGAGCGGTTAACGTGGCGGGATGATGTCCTCGTCCATGCACGGATTCGCCTAAGGCCCACGCGGTCCTCCTCCGCGCCGCCGTTTCCCAACCCCGGAACCGACGACGAGAAGGAGATGTGCGATGGCCTACAAGAAGAGCGAACTGAGCGGACTGAAGGAAGAGATCAAGAGGCTTGCCGAAGAGGGCAGGTCGTGGAACGCGCGCGTCCAGGCCCTGAGGGGGCCGGAAAGGCACGCCGCGAGGCAGGAGAAGGCCGGGGTCGGGCACGTCGCCCGGACGGCCCTCCTGGCGTACGCGCTGCTACGGGGCGTCCCGTACACGTCCCTCGAGGCGAGGACGAGGGACGGCATAGGCGGCTGGATGCAGTCTTGCGTCGCGGGCGTCGTCCGAAAGCACCGTCCCGACCCGATCTCGGAGGAGGAGATCGAGGCGGCCGTCTACGACTGGGTGGCGTCCCAGCACGCGGAGGCCGCCCAATGATCGCGCAGCGGATACCGGAGGTCCTGCCCTCCCTGAGGGCCTTCGCCCGACGCCTCACCAAGAACGGTGAGGAGGCGGAGGACCTGGTGCAGGACACCGTCATGAAGGCCATGCAGGCGGAGAGGAGGTTCGACGGAGAGAACATCCGGGCCTGGATGTTCACCATCATGAAGAACCATCACATCAACGTCCGCCGGCGGGCGGCCTTCCAGCGGAGGCTGGGGACGGCGGTCTCGGCGAGCTCGTCCGGGGTGTGGGCCGGGGTGAGGCCGGTCCAGCCTGACTCTTCCTGGGAGGGGAGGGACGCCCGTCGGGCCCTGGGGACCCTCTCGCCCGAGAGAAGGCGGGCCGTGCAGGACGTGGCCGACGGCCGCTCGTACAAGGAGATGGCCGCCCGGTCCGGCGTCCCGATCGGGACCGTCATGTCGCGCCTCCACCGGGCGCGCGCGGACTTCGAGAGGGCCATGCCGTGAGCGCGGAGAAGCTCTACGTCATCGTGCGCGGCGACCTGTCCCCAGGGTCGCAGGCCGTCCAGGGCATGCACGCCATGAGGCAGTTCGCGGCAGAGCACGCGGAGAGGGAGAGGCGCTGGTTCGAGGAGTCGAACCACATCGCCTTCCTCTCCGTCCCCGGGCTCCGCGAGCTCGAGGAGCTGAGGTGGAGGGCGCGCCGCGAGGGCCTCCCGGGCTCGACGTTCGAGGAGCCGGACATGGGAGGGCAGAGGACGGCCTTGACCATGGGCCCGGAGGCGAGGAGGATCTGCGCCCGGCTCGGGCTCGCCCTCCGGATGTAACGGAGGGGATGGCCATCGGAGTCAAGCTCGGAACAGACCACGAGGAGAAGCGCTTTCTCGCCGGCGTCCTCATGTACCATCTATCCCAGCTCCTGGAGCGGAACCTCCGGGACCACGTTGTCGAGAAGATAAAGAAGGCCGGGGAGCAAGGATACGGCTACGACGAGTGGCAGGTCCGGGAGGACAAGGATAGGATGAGCCGTCTCAAGCAGCTCCGCGTCAAGTCGGTCTCCATGCTGGGCGGCGAGTACATGCAGGACTCCCTGAGCGCCGACGAGCTGGAGACCGTGTGCCAGACGCTCGGGGCGTTCGACTTCGTGAGGGAAGTGATGGAGTCCCGACCGCCGTACGTCTCGGACGTTAGTGAGTAAGATTCGGGATGAGAACCATCGTGATCGGCGACGTCCACGGCTGCCTCCATGAGCTGGACGAGCTCGCCAGGGCGCTCCAGGTCTCCCCGGAGGACCGTGTGATAATGGTGGGGGACCTCATAGATCGCGGGCCTGACCCGGTCGGCTGCGTGCGCCGTGTCCGCGAGTCCGGGTGGGAGTGCGTGCTCGGCAACCACGAGAACCGGGCCATGCTCTGGCTCCGGAACGAGTCGATGCGCAGGGACGCCGGCCGCCCCAACAACATGCGGCCGCCCTACGACGACCGGAGAAGAGAGTGGGAGAAGCTGTCGGGCGACGACCTGGCCTGGCTCTGGAAGCAGCCGACGCGCGCCCGGGCGGACGGGTGGGTGGTCGCCCACGCCGGCCTCGAGCCCTGCGCCCCGGCCGACGACCAGGACGTCGACCAGCTGATGCACATCAGGTGGGTCGACACGTCCGGGCGGCACATGATGTCCGACCCGACGAAGCCGGACCGGCGGCCAGACAACAGCCGCTTTTGGGCCGAGGCATGGCGAGGGCCGGAGAGCGTCATCTACGGCCACTCGGTCTGGGACGAGGTCCGAAGGGACGAGCCCGCGCCGGGCGTCGTCTGCCTCGGCATAGACACCGGGTGCGTGTACGGCGGAATGCTGACGGCCGCGGTCTTGGAAGGCGGACGCGAGCCGGAGATCGTCCAGGTCCAGGCCGCCCGAGAGTACTTTAGCTACGCCAAGCGCGCGGACGGATAAGACTTAGCGCTCGTAGCCTAGAGGCCAGGCCCCGATCTTTAAAATCGGCTTACGCGGGTTCGATCCCCGCCGAGCGCGCCTTTTGGAGTTAGTGACATACCATGAAGTAAGTCTTTATTACTAACTCACGACATGAGGTCCTGGAACGAGTCGGAGCTCGTGGCGGCCGTCGCGAGCTCGAACAATTACTGCGAGGCCATCAGGAAGCTTGGCCTTCGGCCGGTGGGAGGGAACTATAAGTCAGTCAAGAAACACATTGTCCGCTTGGGGCTTGACGTCTCCCATTTCACGAAAGACGCGATGCTGATGCCTCTGCGAGATCAGAGGAACAAGACAAGAAAGCCTGATCATCTACTATTCGTGAAGGGGAGTCTCGAGGTCCATAACCAAAAACTCCGTCGCCGAGTCGTAGAGCTGGCCTTCATGCCCTACCGTTGCTCCGAGCCGGAGTGCTTGAACCCGGGCTTCCATCTCGGGAAGGAACTTGTGCTCCACCTAGACCACAAGAACGGCGACCACAGCGACTGTCGGAAGGAGAATCTCCGATGGCTTTGCCCGAACTGCCATTCGCAGACCCCGACCTACGCCAGGAAGACGCCACGCCCCACAGAATGACGAAGTCCCGGCCAAGGACGCCCCATCCTTCTTCGGCCGGTCATCCGCCACAACCAAGGTTGCATCACACGCCTCGAGCTCTGTCCTTCGACGGGTGTAGTATCGGCCTCCCACCGAAGGAGACCGCAGATGGCAGACGAGAATATGAGGGACAAGGACATGGTCCTCGCCCCCAACGAGTTCATGTACGTGCTCGACAAGACGAAGGGCCACGTCGACGTTTTCGTCGGCCCGACGAAGCAAAGCCTCTCCGGGACGGACGCCCCGGTCGTCTTCGACGAGGCGAAGAAGCAGTTCAAGGAGGCCAACCACACTGAGGCCAAACAGCTGATGAAGACGGCCCCCGAGGGCTGGTACGTCGTCCTGAAGAACCCGGCCAAGGACGGCAAGCCGCCGATCGGGAACGGGAAGCAGACCGCGGCGCACCTCGAGGTGGGCAAGAAGGTCAACCTCCCCGGTCCCGTCTCCTTCTGCCTCTGGCCCGGCCAGATGGCGAAAGTCCTCAAGGGACACCATCTCCGGTCCAACCAGTACCTCCTCGGCCGCGTCTACGACGAGGCCGCCGCGCGCGAGAACTGGAAGAAGGCCGTCGTCAAGCGCGTGTCGCCCGCCCCGGCCACGCAGCCCGGGTCCCAGGGGACGTCGGGACAGCAGACCTCGGGGACGTCGCCCGCCCAGGAGCAGGCCCAGCCCCCCCAGACGCCGACCGAGACGCTGGTCCAGGCGAGCGAGCTGACCATGGGCCAGCTCCTCATCATCAAGGGGACCGACGTCTCCTTCTACATCCCTCCCACCGGCGTGGAGATCATGGCCGACGAGGCGGGCGAGCTCGTCCGGGAGGCCGTCACCCTCGAGCGCCTCGAATACTGCCTGCTGATGGACGAGAACGGGAACAAGCGGTATGAGCGCGGGCCGGCGGTGGTGTTCCCCGAGCCGACCGAAGTGTTCGCGACGACCACGGACAAGGACGGGGAGGAGACCCGGAAGTTCTCGGCCATCGAGCTCAACGAGAACTCGGGCATCTACGTGAAGGTCATCGCCGACTACGTGGACGAGGAGACCAAGAAGGAGTACAAGGTCGGGGACGAGCGCTTCATCACGGGGAAGGAGACGATGATCTACTTCCCGCGCGCCGAGCACGCGATCATCAAGTACGACAACAACGAGATCCACTACGGCATCGCCATCCCCGACGGCGAGGCCCGCTACGTGATGAACCGCAACACGGGCATCATCGACCTCGTCAAGGGTCCGAAGGTCTTCCTCCCCGACCCGCGCACCGAGGTCGTCGTCCGCAGGATCCTCGACTTCAAGACCTGCAGCCTCCTGTTCCCGAACAACCAGCAGGCGTTCGCCCACAACGCGGCGCTCGCCGGCGTGGACCTCGACGTCTACATGTCGGCCGACGAGGGCCCCGTGGCCGTGGCGGCGGCGATGGATGCCAACGTCATGCTCAACTACGCGGCGCCGGCCGGGGCCGTCCTCACCCGGGGCCTCTCCCCTGGCCTCGGCGACAGCGCCAGGTCTCGCGGGCTGCGCGCCTCGGCGGCCAAGGGGTTCTCCGGCTCGTCCTTCGACCGGAAGACGAAGTACACGGAGCCGCGCAGCATCACCTTGCCGACGAAGTTCGACGGCGCCGTGTCCCTCAACATCTACACGGGCTACGCCATGATGCTCGTCCGCAAGTCGGGGGACCGCCGGGTGGTCATGGGCCCCCAGACCGTCCTGCTCGAGTACGACGAGCTTCCCGAGGTCATGGAGCTCTCGACGGGCAAGCCGAAGAACACGGACAACCTCCACCGGACGGCCTACCTCCGCGTGAAGGCGAACAAGGTGTCCGACGTCGTCGGGGCCCAGACTTCCGACTACTGCGACGTCCGGATGAAGCTGTCGTACCTGATGGACTTTACCGGGGAGAACAAGAGGTGGTTCGACGTCGAGAACTACGTCAAGTTCATGTGCGACAACCTCCGGTCCAAGCTGAAGAGCGAGGCCCGCAAGCACACCATCGAGCACTTCTACGCCAACAGCACGGACATCATCAAGGCGGTGGTGGCCGGGAAGGACGGGAAGGGAACCCTCTTCGAGGAGAACGGGATGCACGTCTACGACGTGGAGGTCCTCGGCGTCGAGATCGAGAGCCCCGAGATCCAGAAGCTCATCGTGGAGTCGCAACGGGACGCCATCAAGAGCAACCTGAACCTCGCGGCGGAGAAGAGGAAGTTCGAGGTCTCCCAGGAGACCGAGGAGCTCGCGAGGAAGCGCGAAGAGCTACGGGCGGCGACCGAGACGGCGAAGATCGAGATCAGCTCCGACCTCGCGACGAAGAAGCTCGGATACGACCTGCTCGTCATCGAGGCGACCGCGAAGGCGGAGTCCGAGAAGAGCGCCAGGAGCCTCGAGATCGAGTCGGCTAAGTCCAAGGTCGACGAAGTGGTCCGAGAGCGCTTCAGCCTGAACGCGAAGGCGGAGTCCGAGGCCGAGGTCGTGAAGCAGGCGGCCAAGGTCCAGATGACGGAGACCGAGACGAACGCCGCCATCGCCCGGCTGAAGGCGGTGGACCCGACCCTCGTCGCCGCCCTCCAGGCCTTCGGCGACAAGGCGCTCATCGAGAAGATCGCGACGGCCGTCGGCCCTCTCACCGTCCTCGGCGGCGAGAGCGCGACCGACATCATCGCGAAGGTGCTCAAGGGGACCCCGGTCGCCAAGCACCTGGCGGCGGCAGCGTCCGCCGTCGCGAACGGAGGAGCGCCGGCCAGGGCCTAGGTCTCCATGACGTCCCTGACGACGAGGTGGTCCGCCACCTCGTCGCAGGACATCTCTCCCCAACGGCCTCGCAGGTCCTTCACGGCCCTGGCGAGGCCGGCGGCTATCGGGAGCTCGGGGATGACGTAGGCTCCGAATCCGCAGACGGAGCAGCGGACCTCGAGGTAGTTCGGCCTGAATCCGCGCACGCTCCTCACGCCGCCCTGCACCACGATGTCCTTCAGGATCCTCCCGTTGGGGCTCTTGCACTCGCCCTTCCTGATCATGGCCGCGGGGCAGGCCGCGAAGTCGTCGGAGATCCCGACGGGGCCGGTCGGGCCCGTGGGTCCTGTGCGGACGGGTCTCTTGCGCAGCGGGCCGTAGAAGAACGACTGCATCTCTTCCCAGCTGAAGGAGTCCTTCGTCCGCCACTCGAGCCTGTGCTGCGCGAGCGTCGCCCCGAGCAGAGGCCTCCAGTCCCAGTACGGGTCGTCCTTCGCGGGGACGAAGCGGGCGACCCTCCCGGAGCTGAAGTCGTCCATCACGGACGGGACGACGGCCCTCTCCCTCCTCCGGTGCGGGACGACGGAGGCGGGCGGGGCGGGGTTCCTCATCCCGGCGACCGTACTGTTCGACGTGGTACTCCCCAGACTGACGAAGCCGAGGACGCCGACCGGGCCGACGGGACAGCACGGGATGGCTCACGGTCCGACCGGGCCTCAGCAGCCGGCCGAGAAGAGACGGACGAAGGCCGAGGAGGCCCTGAAGAGGATGTACTCCTCGTCGCGGTCCATACTCGACTCCAGGGGCTCCATGAGGGACCGCCACGTCAGGACGACGGAGGCCATAAACTCGGTCATCGAGGGGCTCGACCGGATGGTGAGGGAGGGAGACGTCGCCTCCCTCGACGAGCTCCTGTCCAAGGCGATCGTCGACGACGTCCATCCCGAGATCCTCGACACGCTCGTCGCCCTGACCGAGGAGATGGGGCTCAGGTCCTTTCCGTCCTTCAACGACCGCGTGCTCGGCCGGATCGCCAAGGTCGACGAGGTCATCAAGCCCATCGCGCTCCGCCGGAGCGACGGGACGCTCGTCACTCCGGACGTCCGGAAGGCGGCGCGCGAGGTCTACCGGGCTCGGGCGAAGGCGTTCGGCGAGGCCCTCCGGAAGGACGGGAACCTCGACCGCTTTTACAAGAGCAAGCAGGGGAAGCGGAAAAAGCGCGCCCCGCAGGACGGGGACGCGCAGGTCGCGGCGGAGGACGGCGAAGTCGTCGTCCGGCGGACGTGAACCAGGTCCTCGAGGTCACCGTCTCCTCCCTCCTCGCCACCCCGGAGGGGAAGAGGAAGCTCGCGGAGGCGATGATGAAGCCGATACGGAGGAGATGGTACTGCCGATTCTGCAACGAGGTCGGGACCGGAGAGCTGTCGTCCCACTGCCGCGAGATCGGGGACGACGCCCACGTCGTCCTCGAGGTGATGGAGACCTAATCGGACGGATTATTCGTGAGGATACTCTGCATAGACGACGAGCCGATGATCCTCGGCGCCGTAGCGAGGACGCTGTCCGGGCACGAGATCGTCTGCTACACGGACTCCTGCGCCGCCATCGGGCACCTGGTCGCCGACCCGCACCCGAGGTACGACGTCGTCATTTGCGACGTCCTTATGCCGGACTGCTCCGGGGTGGACGTCCACAGGGTGATAAGGAGGGACCGCCCGGAGCTCCTCGGGCGGATGGTCTTCGTCACCGGAGCGACGATGATGCCGGTCATCGAGTCCTTCCTCGCCGCGACCGGTGCCCCGGTCTTGATGAAGCCCTTCGGGTCCGACGACATACGCGGGGCGTGCAGGGCCGTGTCCGGGATTGACCCCTGAGGCCGCCGGGTGTAGGATCCCGGTGCTTCGGGGCCGACAGGTTTCGACGCGGAGAAGAAGGACACGACCACGCGCAGGCGGCGCCAGCACCGGCTCGAAGAAGCTGGCCGTACTAGCTGCCAACGACAACAGCATTGCCGCTGCGGCCTGAGAGGGCCAAGGCGACCGTCCTCCGGGTGAGATAGTCCTGGTATCCTGAGAGGGCGCAATTCACTAGGGCTGGCGAGGTCGGGCGACGCCGACGGCCTCGCGAGAAACAGGCGGATAGGCCCGGGGCCGAACCCCCGGAAGCCCGCTCGAGGGCCAAGTCGAGACACGCGCGTAAACGTTGTGGACAGGCGCTTCGCGGACCCGGCTTCAATGCCGGCGGCTCCACCGGCGGCCCCCGACCCATCAGGTCGGGGGCCGCGAACGATGTCAAACTCGCAGGCAATCCTCGCAGGAATGAGGCTTCGCAAAAACGCCGTGCCTCCCCTCCCGACGCCGAACCTGCTGAACGGTCCGAGGCCCGGGAGCCCGGTCCCGGACGAGCCGCACGACTGGATCCCGTCCGGGACTGAGTACTTCCACTGCGGCGTCTGCGGGACACGCCTCTACTCCGGAATACTGAGGTCCGACAGGTGGGACGAGGTCCTCCTGTTGCTGAACGAGGCCGGGGGCGCCACGTGCGCGGCGGCGATAGTCGTGGAGGTCATGCGCTCATGACTGTAGGCTCCGCAAAATGAAGCTGTCAGACGTAGGGCTCCTTAAGTTCGGCAACACCATCCAGCTCATCGGGGGAGTCTGGGCGGGAGAGGGGAAGGCGTACGTCTGCCTCTTCCCGGAAGAGTCGAAGTCCTGCCTCCGCGTCGACCAGCCGTACGTCGACCACTTCGAGGTCGTCCTGAGCGACTCCCCGACCGCCGCCGGCGGGGACCCGGACGAAGTGCGAGTGGAGGTCCTGAGCATGGACGTCCCCGACTGGGAGGCCTTCCTCCGCCAGACTGACCTGATGGAGACCGAGGTCCTCGCCAAGGCGAAGGACGGAACGCTCGTCAAGGCCATAATCAGGAAGTCCACTCGCCAGGTCGATCAGTCTGTCTCCTGGAAGGTGTTCGAGCGCGACGACTTCCGCTGCCGCTATTGCCATCGCCGCGGCCCGATGACGGTCGACCACCTCGTCCGGTGGGAGGAGGGAGGCCCGAGCATCGAGGCGAACCTGTTGTCCGCATGCCGCAAGTGCAACCGGACGCGCGGGGACATGCCGTACGCCGACTGGCTGAACAGCCCCTACTACAAGAACGTCTCCTCATTCCTCCCCCTGCCGGTCCTCGAGGCGAACAGGCTGGTGGCCGAGACTCTGCCTTCTATCCCGCGCAAACTGCATGTCAACTCTCGTTGAAGAGGTCACGGGCAAGAACCTGGACATGCCCCGCATGGACGTCCTGCACTCGGACCTCGTCAGGTTCGACGGCCGCTACAAGTCCGAGTGCCCCGTGTGCAAGGTCGGGGTCCTCTGCATGACGAGGACCCGCAAGGACTACCGTCTCCTCCGGGAGGACCGGTGCGGCGCCTGCGGCCAGGCCTTCAGGTACGTGGACGACTCCATCGCCGGCGAGTCCCTTCCCCCGCTCTCGGAGGCAAGGTGAAGATGAAGAAGGGCGAATGGGTCGGGAGGAAGGTCCGCCTTCTCGTCGACGTCGAGAACCAGGGAGGACACGTCTTCGCGGCCGGGACGGTGATGAACGTCACGCGGAACTTCGGCGGGCTATGGCTCGAGTCCCTGTTCTTCTGCCAGTCATGCTCCAGCGGGCGCAGGAGGCAGATATCGAAGATCGGGGAGTCGAAGGTCGAGCTCCTCCCCGAGGGGTACGAGGAGACCGCCGAGGAGAGGATGACGAGGGCCGGCGACTGGGCGGCCGGGAAGCTCGGGGTGGACGCCATAAGGGTGTCGGTGCTCGAGGACAAGCTCCGGAGGTCGGAAGCCAGGGTCGCGAAAGCGCGGCAGGCCATAGTCGACGGCCTCAAGTACCACGAGTTCGACGGCCACGACATGCCGAAGAGGGTCGCACGGGAGGCGCTCGAGGCCCTGGAGGAAGAGTGACGAAAGACGTCGCCGACGAGCTCCAGGATCTCCGGGAGAAGACTAATCCGCTCATCGAGCGGGCCGAGGCGGCCATCAAGGGCCTCAGGCTCGCGTCCGCCGCGTCGGTCCAGCTGACGAAGGATAAGAAGCTCTTCTACGGAAAGAGGGGCGGCGAATGGCGCCTCTTCGTGACGAGGGACGACGCCCAGTTCCACCTCTTGGTGAACGAGTCCTTCGAGACACGGCTTGCCGCCCTCCGCGCCCTGCCGTCCCTTGTCGAGGCCCTCAGGGACGCCGCGTCCGTCAGCCTGGAGGAGATGGTCGCCGTCATCTCCAGGGCGAGGCTTTTTCTCGACGAGCTCGAGGGAAGGAGCCGAGCATGAACCATAAGCGGAAGCGCCCGAAGAGCACGAGGGCCGGGTGCCTGCTGTGCAAGCCGCACAAGCGCCAGGGAGTGAACGCGGTGAGGCCGTCCGTCGCCAGGAAGCTCCAGGTGACGAAGGCCGAGCGACGTGAGGAAATGTGACAGGAGTGAGAAGATGGGAAGAAAGCTGTACGTAGGGAATCTCTCGTTCGAGACGGAGAGCGACGAGCTCAGGCTCGCGTTCTCCCAGTGCGGGAGCGTCACGGAGTCCCTTGTCATCACGGACAGGGAGACCGGCAGGAGCCGAGGGTTCGGGTTCATCACGATGTCGAGCGAGGCGGAGGCCCAGGAGGCCATCAGGAGGTGGTCCGGCTCCACGCTCGGCGGACGTCGCCTGAACGTCAGCGAGGCGGTCGAGAAGCCGCGCTCCGCGAGCCCGTCAGGTCCCCGCCCGGCGTTCGACAGGGGACTACCCCCTCCTGAAGGAAGAGGCCGGCAGGACGGCCGGAGGGCGCGCGGCAGAGGCCGCGACCGGGACCGCGACTACGGCTGAGATGTGGTAGAATGTAGGAGCGTACGGCTCCTATCCCCGGGGTTTAGAAGACCCACCGGGGAAACATGCCGACCAAGAAGACGCCCAGGCGGAGAAAGCGGAAGATACAGATAGAGCTTCCGGAGAGCCTTGTCCGGTCCATAGACCGGGAGGTTAGGAGGACAAGGCTCTCAGGCCAGGAGACCTCGCGCGCCGCGCTCATGCGGGAGCTTCTGGGGCTCGGCGTGGTCCGGCGGATGGCCGCGGACTCCGAGGACGCGGCCTCCCGGGCCGACGTCAGGGAAGCGCTCCTCAAGGAGGCCGCCGCGCTGGCCAAGGAGGCCACCGCGCACGACGCCTCGGGGAGCCGGAAGGCGGCCGCGCGCCTCTACCTGGCGGCCGCGTCCAGGGAGATAGAGGCCATCTGCTATATGGCGCCGGAGGACGAGGCCGGGATAAAGAGCGCCCTCATCCTGGCGCTCCACTACACGAAGCGGGGGACCGGGTACAGCCGCCTCCCCGAGTACCATGCCTCGGTCCCGAGCTCCGGCCTTGTACAATAGGCCATGCCGTCGCCGGACCCGAAGGAGCTCGTCATGTACCTCGTGGCCAGGCCGGACCTGAACATGAGCATCGGGAAGTTCGGCGCGCAGTGCGGGCACGCCGCCCACCTCTGCATTCGGTCCGCCGAGTCCTTCGTCGAGTATCAGGTGGCTCGCGACCTGAAGGAGTGGGAGGAGAAGGACTATCCGAAGATCACCCTGGCGGCCGGAGAGAAGCAGATGCTGAAGCTGCTCGAGGCCCTGGCCGGGACGAAGGTCCCGCACGCCAAGGTGGTCGACCTGGGTCGAACCGAGCTCCCGCCGAACACGCTGACGATGGTCGCTCTCGGGCCGATAAGGCGAGGGGACGCCGTCCAGTACGTAAAGCGCCTTCAGGCGTACCGGTAAGCGTGCAGGACAGAGGCCTCAGGGGAATGCAAGAAAGAATTGGCGCAGAGAGAGCGCTGGCGGCGCTTCGCCGCGCCTCCGACATCGCCGAGGGAAGACGTCCGAGAGGAGCATGGGTCCTCAGCCCGGGCGACCTCCCGTCCCTGGTCGCGGAGGACCCGCGGGGCACGAGAGACCTTCTTGACGCCGCCCTTTGCGGAAGGCATCCGGACCTCGCCCTCGAAGAGCTCAAGAACCTGGCCGCCCTCACCTTCTTCCCGTACGTCGACCGCCTCCCAGGCTTCGGAGGGGGCGCGCAGGGCCACAAGGACCTCTGGGACCACACGAAGAAGGTCGTGGCGCAGTCGGAGCCCCGACCGGTCATCAGGTGGGCGGCCCTATATCACGACGTCGGGAAGGTGAGGACCTTCTCCAGAGAGGGAGGAAAGGTGTCCTTTCACGGGCATGAGGGCCTCGGCTCGAGGATGTTCCTCGACTTCTCCAAGAAGTCCGGGATCTTCTCCGGCGAGGAGGCGGCCAGGATATCGGACGTCATCCTGTTCTTAGGCCGCGTCGAGGCCTTCGAGGGAGAGTGGACGGACTCCGCGGTCCGAAGGCTCATGGTCGACCTCGGCGACCGGCTCGAGGACGTCGTGTCCCTGTCGTCGGCCGACATCACGACCGGCCGAGACGACAAGCGGCGGGCGATCCTCCGGAGCATCGAGAGGCTCCGGGAGCGCGTCGCGGAGATCAGGCGGGAGGCGGCCGCCCCGCGCCTTCCGAAGGGGCTCGGGATCGCGCTCGTGGAGCAGCTCGGGTTCCCGCAGGACAAAACGTTGAGGGAAGCCGTGCTCCGCCTGGAGTCAATGCTGAGGGCCGGTGACATCCCGCCGGGCTCCACCGTCGACGACGTCGTCAGGATTGCGAGGGAGAAGGGTGTCCGTCCCCAAGGTTAACCACGGGCCGTGCCGGGTATGCCGCGGGCCGATCATCTACCTCGGGGCCCTGTTCTGCAGCCCGCAGTGCTGGATGCGGTGGGCCGAGCGCGGAGATGAACAGCCCCCAACGTCCGAGGTCGAGGTCGAGGTCGAGGTCGAGGTCGTGAAGGAAATCGAGGAGGCCCCGTCCGAGCCGGCCCCGTCCGAGCCGGCCCCGTCCGAGCCGGCCCCGTCCGAGCCGGCCCCGGCCGCGCCGATGTCGTTCCTAGAGTCGCCTCCGGACGAGCCGCCGAAGCGGCGAGTCTACCTCTAGTCGGAGGGGATCGGCACCATGTCGAGGGGGACGCGCGACCTGAAGTGCATCCTCCCCTCGTTCTTACTGACCCACTCCCAGCGCCAGTCCTCCTCCAGATAGTCGTTCCTCCAGCACCACTCCATGACGAAGAACTGGGAGACCTTCTGCAGGGGCTTGCTGTCGGCTGCCTTCCTGAGGTTTCTGACCAGATGGTCAATGAGCGGTGCCGAGACCTTGCGGAGCTCCGCGCGCGGGTCCTCCGTTCCGGACCTGTAGACGCCCATCATGCAGACCGCAGTGACGGCCTCGACCTCTCCCGGGGAGGCCTCGGCCCCCTCCGGCACGAGCTGGGCTATCATCCTCTTGGCGACCTCGGACAGGAGCGTCGGGAGTTCGGGCTGCACCGTCGTACTGTACGCGACGAGGCTCACATGATGACGATGGGAGACACGATGGTCAGGTCCTTCGGGTACGGGGTCTACCTTGCGGAGGCTCCGGACGGCCTTGGGGAGGCGGAGTCCGCCGAGGCGGCGAGGGCGGCGGTCGGCGGCATATCGCCCGTCCTCGAGTCGTGGCCGGACCCGGGGTCGCCGAGGCACCACCTAGTGGCGACCGAGAGCGGCCATCCGACCTCCTGGTACGAGGCCGGTGTGACGTCGGAGGACGGGGTTCTCGACTCCGCCGTCAGGTCCGCCAGAGAGTCCCCGCCTGGGTCCGTCGTCCGTGCCCGGCTCGACATGGTGTCCGTCGCGCGGGCCAAGCATGGCTACGAGAAGATCGATGTTTGAGAGAAGCCAGGAGGTCCGGGATGCGCTGAGGGAGGCGAACTACGCCTTCAGGTCGAGGCATAAGGTGGTGGATAAGACCGTAGAGTCTACCCTCTTTGCGATGCTCCTCGCCACGATTGCGGCAGCCTTGTACTTAAGTCGTTTTTGAGCCATTAACCCAATGGACGAGAGGTCCCTCTCGGATATGGCGGCGCGGATCGCCGGCGTGGCCAGTAGCCCGCCGACTGACTGCCTCACTGAGATAGTGGAGCTCGTCGCGGCGTGCAGGAAGGACCTCGACGAGGTCGCCGAGGGATGGATACAGGGCCGCCTGAACGAGGAGGCATACCGCTCGATGAGCGCCAACCTCGCCTCGAGGGCCCGGATGGCGGCGGACGTCCTCCGCCTCTCCCGGAAGGAGATGGAGTCGCTCCTCTCCCGCACCACGACCAGGAAGATCAGCCGAGTGCGAGAACCTGCGGGGGCGCCGGAGAGCACAGCATGATCTATCCCAGAGAGTTCGTGGAGAAGGTGCGGGAAGAGTTCGCCGACGCGCCCGACGTGTCCGACGCCGCGGAGGACGGCAAGTACTGCCTCGGCATCCTCCTGGCACGGTCCGCGACGATGAGGTTCTCCCCCGAGGACATCGTCGCCCACATCGACGCCGACGACTGCTCCTCCGTCCGCGAGGACGCCGCGCGGGCCGTCAGGCGCCGCTGTCTCCACGCCGAGTGGATGAGGATCGTGCTGCGCAGCTTGATACCGTCTCCCGACCCCTCCCCCGTCTCCGCTCGCCGGAGCTCGAGGCCGAGCTACTTCCTCGAGCTCGCCAGCCAGTAAGTCCGGGCGTAAGGTCCATAACGGGCCCGACATGGACAAGGAAGACAAGGACGAGGGGTGCTCGGACGGAGAGTTCCTGATCCCAGGGCCGGTCATGCCGGACGGGACCGCGCAGCTTCTTCGCCATCACCCGGACCATAGCCTGAGCATAGACTACGTGAAGCCCGTGGAGGAAGGGGAGGACATCTCCGGGGAGCGCGTCTTCAGGCTCGTGGAGCGCGAGGACGGCCCCGGGTACCGACAGGAGGTCCTGTACGACGGGTCAAAGGGCGGGAGGCCGGCGATGGTGAACAGTCCAAAGTTCAGGTCAGGCTGGGACGCCGTCTTCGGGAAGAAGGGCGCGAGCGCACCGAACTGACGCTGTAATCTCGGCCGATGACACCCGAGGAGAGGGCCGAGTACAGGAGGCCCGGAGAGCCCGTCAAATACGGGGAGGGAGACCCGCTCCCCGAAGAGGACCGAGAGTTCCTGCGAGGCCTGCAGAAGAGGCACTGGCGCGCCTTCCCTCCGGACAGGCTTGGGAGGGTCGGATACCGCCCGGAGGGGACGATGACGGCGCGGGACCTCGAGAAGGTCTTCAACCTGATCGTCAAACACCGGCTCATGACCACCATAGGGAGCGGGATGTTCGGGCTGTCCGGCTACTCCATGCAGGTGTTCGACCACCCGGAGCCCTCGATGGTGGAGGAGAGGCCGCAGAGTCTCCTGACGCTGATCAGCGACCACATCAAGACCAGGCATCACAAGGACCAGCAGAAGCACTGGGCCTTCTTCACGCGGTTCACGCACTCGCCGGAGAACCTGGCCCTCCTCGACTACTACAAGATGCCGCGGCCGAGGAACAGAGAGGACTACGACTACTGATGGCGTACTGGCTCGCGGACATTGTCAGGTCCGACCTTCTCCCGAGGACCGGAGGCTGTTTCGCCCTCCTGACCCTCCTACACTTCACGGTCGACTGGGTCTTTCAGTCGCACGACGAGGCGATGGCGAAGTCCCGGGACTGGGCGGTCCGGCTTAGGCATTGCTCGGTCTACACGATGCCGTTCGTGCTCGTGATGGCGGCGTCGACCTGGTCGCTCCTCCCGTGCTTCGGGGCGTGCGCCATCCTCTTCGTCTCCCATTTTGTGGAGGACACTTACCTGCCAGTCCTCTGGTGGGCCAAGTACGTCCGCAGGCCCCCGACGATGAGGAGGCGCCTGGTCTGGCACGAGGGATGGTGGGCGATAAGGGAGGGCAAGGAGACCAGGTACTTCAGGTCCGACGTGGAGCTGAGGATCCTGAAGGAGGTCCTGGGGCACCGGGACCACCCCCGTCAGGTCATGGACCACGCGAACCCGAGGGCGGAGGCGCAAAGGCGGCTCGACCTCGACGGCTTCATCTCCTTCGTCGGCGACCCGCTCGGGAAGATCCTCCTCATCGCCATCGACCAGATAGTGCACCTCCTGTTCCTCGTCCCGGTCGCGTACATGCTGGCGCGCCAGCCGTAGGGGCCGGCGAGCATGGGCAAAAACCGAAGACGAGTGTCCCTGTCCGACAAGAACAGGAGGCTCCAGCTGGCCGCCATCATGGCGCCGATCCTGGCGAGGATCGCGGCCCTCGAGGCCGAGAGCTTCGACGAGGCCGACGTGTTCAGGAGGGGGAACGAGGACAAGGTCGTCCGGCCATGGTTCTTCTCCTGGCTCCTCTCGGAGAGGGTCCTCGAGGCCGTGGACGGGAGCTTCCGCATCCTCAACCGGGAGGGCATCCGCGCCCGCGCCAACAGCATGAGGACGAACCCGGCGGCGACGATGGCGGAGTACCTGAAGAGCCAGAGGCCGGCCCGGACCGGGGAGGAGAAGGTGGCGGGCCCCGTAGAGCCCGACGCCGAGGTCGTAGAGGAGGAAGAAGTGACGGAAGAGACCATGGAAGAAGAGAAGGAGGAGGCCCTGCCCATCCCAGTGGACGAGGCGCTCTCGGAGGATCCGGTGCCGCTGACGAGGCCGGTCTCCGTCACCCTGAAGGACCTCGAGGCCCTTCTCCTTCAGGCCAACACCCGCAACAAGGCCCGGTACGGGCTGGCTGCGATGGCGATCTCCACGCTCCTCGGGGCGGTCGAGCTCGGCGACTTCAAGACGCGCAAGGAGCTCTTCTACATGGTCCCGAGCCGGACCGACCGCGTCGTGTTCAACGAGGGGGTCGCGAAGAGCTGGCAGAAGGCCTTCCTCGACAACCTGGAGGCCGCGGGCTACGCCGAGAAGTCCATATCGGGCCGCGACAGCGTGTATCGGGTCGCGGACGGGCGGGTGACCGAGGTCATCGTCATGCTCGACGACGCCGTGCACGGGGAGGGCCTGGCCCTCAAGAAGGTCCTCTGGCCGGGCCAGTACGAGGAGCCGGAGGAAGAGGAGCGCGAGGCCGCGCCGGAGGCCCAGCAGTCCGGGGAGTCCGGGGCCGTGCAGGTCCTGTCCGACCTCGTCTCCCAGCTGACGTCCGTGGCGGAGTCCATGTCGGCCGTGAGCTCCTCGATAGTCCACGTCCTGGACAGCCTCCGCCAGGCGGAGCAGCGGGCGGACGAGAGGGACAAGAGGCAGGGGGAGTTCTTCCTCGCCATCAAGGACCAGCTCGGGTCCCTCGTGCAGCGCCTCGACGACGAGGAGCGCGATGCCATGGTGGCCATCAGGGACCGGCTCGTCGAGACGAGCGTCCGAAGGAGGTCCCTGTCCAACCAGCTCGAGTCCGAGGGCTCGAGGGAGGCGAAGCTCCTCGAGGAGCTCAACGTCCGGATCGAGAAGCGAGGGAAGAAGTGAAGATCTCCGACATCCCCGGGAGGATCGAGTACGCGATGGTGAAGGCCGCGTACGAGGAGTCCCCGCGCAGGGAGAAGCAGACCGCGTGGGCGGAGCGGGACCTTTGGGACATCGTGACGAAGGCGCACCGGGACGAGAACGTCCCCGTCCCGGGCCGGAGGGACTGGTTCAGGTCCACGTTCGCCGCCTACGGGATCTCCGCGATGGAGACAGACCGCAGGTCCAGGATACTCGGACGAGGGCCGCTCGCGGACCCGATCTGGGACCTCCTGGAGGAGGGGAAGGCGAGCATGGACGCCGCCTGCAACGCTCTGGTGGAGGCCGAGAGGTCCCCGGACCCGGCCGCCTCCGTCAGGGCTTTCTGCGAGCACAAGCGCAACCCCGGGGACGGGTTCCACGAGGTGACCCTCCCGTCCGGAAAGAGGATGGTCAGGCGCTCGCCGAAGCGGGGGACGTTCGACGCCCCGCCGGCCGAGTTCGACGTGGCCGGGTCCCGGGCCGCGACCGCAGCCTTCAAGGAGGTGGCGAGGAAGGTCCTCGACTCGAAGCTCGCCGGGATCGAGGACTACGGGATGCGCAAGTCCCTCGAGGACGACTTCGAGTTCGCCGTGCGCGTCGCCTGCGACGACCTCATGAAGGGGATCGCCGCCGTCCGCCATACGGGGCTCGCCCACTCGACGTCCCGGAAGGTGTCCCTCAGGAGCTCCTTCGAGGTCCTCGGCGTGCCGCCTCCCCGTCGCGCCATGACGGACGAGGACAGGAACCGAGCGTACAATGCCTACAGGAAGCTGGCCAAGACCTATCATCCTGACCGCAACCCGGGGGACGACGCGGCGCTGGAGCAGTTCAGGGCCGTAAACGTCGCGTGGGACGCCATAAAGGACCACAGAGAGTAGGCCCGACCAGGGCGAGAAAGAGAAATAGATGAGCACCAAGATCGTATCGCCGGCGGACTTCCTTCGGACCTACAAGGGCGACCCGGACGCCCGCCCCTCGCACCGCCTGGCGGACTTCCTCCTCCAGGCCTCGAAGGCCTGTCCCCGGCGCTTCTTCGACAAGCGCTCCCTGGCGAAGGTCGCCTACAATCTCGGCCGGCAGCCGGCCGACGACAGCGACTACGTCAAGCGCCTGTCCTCGGCCCTCAGCACCGCCGGGGAGGTCCTGCGCAAGGAGCGCAAGGGGATCGTCACCGACAAGGTCGACGGGGCCCGGGCGACGGTCGACGACCGCGACCTTCTCGAGACGGTGCACCGCAAGAAGCGCCGACGGGTCGGGTCCGCCGTCGAGAGCCTCGCCAAGACCGACGCTGTCATCGTCCCCGCGAACCTCCCGCCCGCCCTGCGCGACGAGCTGAACCGCTCGCGGGACGCCATCAAGAAGCTCGCCTCCGGCGTCAGCGCTCTCCCGGCCCTCCCCGCAGCCCCGAAAGAGCGATGAGCGAGGAGCTCGCCCCGATGCAGGCCTTCCTCCTGAGGTCCCTCCTCAGGAGGTACTCGTCCGGGCGTCCGGCGAGCCCGGAGTGGGCGGCCAGGTCGTGGAGGGAAGAGTCCGTCCCCGAGCTCCTGCGCATCGCCTGCGACGCGTGGGACATACCGCTCGGCGAGCTCGCGCGGGCGGCCGGGCTGGAGCAGACAGTGCTCGCCCGGTTCATCATGGGCACGAGGCCGCTCGCCCTCCCCGAGGCGAAGGCCGTGACCCTGGAGATGCACGCGATGATCGGGAGGGTGGACCGTGGCTGACGAGAGGAAGATGCTGCTCGCCCTCCTTCAGGACGAGCGCCTGACGGACACGGAGAGGACCGCGTTCGAGGACATGTCCAGCAACCTGACGCTCCGCCCGTCCGCCAAGCTCTCCCAGAAGCAGTTCGCCTGGGTGGACAAGAGGTTCCAGGAGCTGGAGCTCGACGTCGGGTCCCAGAACCTGCACAGCTCTGGGCTCGTCCCGGAGGGCAGGACGCACGGGGTTCCGCCGGTCGTCTTCCCCTGGCAGGACGGGAGGATGGCCCGGCCGCTGAAGCCCCCGTCGAGGAAGAAGGGCGACGATGACGCTTAGGGCCTCGAAGGAGGACCTTGAGGAGGTCCGTCGTTGCATCCGCCAGGGCCTCGACAGGCTGGACGCGAAGGACGCCCTGAAGGTCCTCGCGCGCGTGCTCCCGACCGAGGAGGAGGTCGCCCACGCCGAGTTCGCCCGCAAGCACCTCGGGGACTGGATGGAGGCCGAGAGGATGTGCGGCGTCGTCCACTCGGGAGAGAAGAAGAAGTGGTTCGAGCGCGAGCTCGCGATGCGGGAGCGGGAGAAGGCCGGCCCGTCACGCTAGTCTTGCGCGCGGGGCCGAGATGGTGTCCGATCCGGTGTGTAGGATCAGACCCCTCCATGAACATGAAAAGACTTCTCCCCGCACTCGCCCTCTCCCTTCTCCCCGCCCGGGCACTGGCCCAGACGCCCCCGGGGTCTTGCTCGGCCTACAGCCTGACCGACGGCTTCGAGGGCTCGTCCGCGAGCCTGTGGTCCCCCTGGAACGCCTCCTCCACGGGCAGCATCCGCCTGGGAACCACCGCCTCGGCCCGGAGCGGCTCCAGCGCCGCCCTGATGAGCTTCGGGAGCCGGGAGCCGATAGGCGGGTTCCTCGTCATCGACAAGCTCTTCAACGTCGACTCGACCACCTCCAAGCGGAGGCTCCCCCGCAACGGCTGCCTGACCCCGACGTGGCCGCCGCCCGCGAGCCCGCCCAAGTACTGCATGGCCAGCGCCTGGCTGCGGCCCGCCGGGGCGGGGGCCTCCGGAGCCGTGCAGATCATCGACCCCGACACCTGGACGTACCGGACTAGCCAGTCCTTCAACGTGGTGGGCCGGCCCGGGTGGGTTCAGGTCGTGACCCCGGTATCGGCGCAGTTCTGCGACCGTGACGTCGTGGTGCGAGTCGTCCTCTCCAGGGACTCGGCGACGTCCGAGGCGACGGTCGTGGACGACGTGGAGGTGACCTGGTTCTTCGGCCCCTCGGGGACCCTGCCTCCGTGAGGCTCAGTTCAGGCTGAAGTAGACGCCGCCGAGAACCCCGGACCTCAGGCCGTCGTACAGGAAGGCGTACCCGACGTAGGGGCCGAAGTTCTTCGTGACGTCGAGCCCGATGCCGCCCCCGACCGAGCGCAAGCCCGTGTAGGCGCTGAGGTTGGCGGGGCCGAGGTGCATGAAGTCCCAGCCGATGCCGGCGTCCAGGCCGTCCTTGAAAGAGTCCTTGATCCTGGGCGCGAGGACGCCGGCCTGGGCGCGGATCCGGAGCCGGAACATCGGCTCCGGCGGCTTCTCGCGGTAGAAGGTCTGGACCGGGAGCTGGAGCTCCAGGTCGCGCTCGACGGTGCTCCCGAGCGTCAGCGTGGCCTTGATCGGCCTACCGGACCCGCCGTTCACGTAGACCCTGTCCTGCCAGTCCCGGACGACGACGATGTCCTCCTCGACCTTGACGACGGCCTTCGCCTCCTTGATCTCCTTCAGCTCGCGGAGCGAGTCCCCGACCGTCTTCTTCTCCTCGGCCGTCAGGCAGACGGCGTACGGGGGAGGGCAAGGCGGGGCCTCCTGCGCCAGGGCCGCCGCGGAGAGCGTGTGGTACGCCAGGACGAGCAGGGCGGAGAGCATCTTCTTCATGCTACCGCCGGCTTATCGGAAGGCGTACGGTCCGCACGACCAAGGAGATGACGGGCGCTAGAACTTCTTCAGGACGTCGTCGATCTTCTTGACGGGGACGCCCTTGTCCCGGTTCTTGACCTCGTAGACGTCGGGCGACACCTCGACGACCTCGTGGACGTCCTTGTTCTTGACGCCCTCGGGAAGGTCGATGACCACCTTCCCCTTCTCGGGGTGGACGACCGTGACGGTGTCCGGGTTGCTGAACATGCCGGGCTCGACGATCTCGGTCGAGACCGGGGACTGGACGAAGCCCTTGTCGTCTGAGGCCCCGGGCTCGATGGGGCGCCCCTCGTCCGTCTTCCGGTCCTCCGCGACGGTCGCGCGCAGGTTCTCGGGCTTCTTCGAGCCCCAGAGCCTCTGGAGGAGACCCCCGATCTGGAGGCTCTTCCCGGAAGCGGCCACCGCCACGGCGGCCACGACGAGGAAAACCGTGGCCGCGGCGGCCAGGGGATAGCGGATGAAGACGGTGCCGACCCTCTTGCCGAGGGCCTTCAGCCATTCCCAGACGCCCTTCAGGAAGGCCATCAGTGCCCCGGCTTGAGGTTGAGGTGAGGGGGGACGAACCCCTCCGGGAGGGGGATCTTGTCGCCGAGGGCCGGAGGGGTCTCGTAGCCGAGGATGTAGAACCACGGCCACCCGACGAACTTCAGGGAGACGGCTGTCCTCAGCTCGCGGGAGGCCGCAGTGAACGCCTCCGCGGAGACCGTGACGATGTTCGCCTTCCCGAACCCGGCGAAGGAGTAGTCGACGATGGTCGGGAGGCCGTCCTCGGGGGTGAGGAAGTAGAGAGTCCCCTCTCCCGAGGACCTGGCCATGAGCTCCTCCAGGGAGCCGAGGACCTCGAAGGTCGGGGTGAGGATGTTCCCGAACCTGAGGAAGGTGAGGGTCGAGGCGGAGGCCCTCATCGAGTCCAGGACCTCCCTCTTCGCCGCCGGGTCCTCGGGGAAGGACTCGGGGGCCTCCATGACGTAAGACCCGAACGAGCCTACGCCGTAGTTGGCGTAGGGGGTGAAGATCTTCCTCTTGTCCTCGGCCAGGCTCTGGACCCTGGCCTTGTAGGACTCGTAGTTACTCTGGGTCTCGTTCTCCATCGCGTGTCTCCTTCACACCAGAGGCCGAAAAGGAGACTCTACGGTCACTCGATCCCCGAGGTCGCGCAGCAGAACTTGGACGGGTCGGACGGGTCGTACGCCGTGCAGGTCGAGGGGTCGGGGATCTTCTCCGAGGTGCAGGAGTAGATGAACTCCTTGCCGCCGCACAGGGGGATGGAGGCCAGCGTGTGGGTCACGGTGCACGAGGACTTGCCGCGGGCGCAGCACCAGCCGCCGCCCTCTTCCTGGCGAGCGGTGCATTCGCAGCTGGTGATCGGGCTGTTCGGGTTCTCCGGGTCCTGATGGTTGCAGATCCCCGGGTTCTCGTCGCCGTCGCAGGCATAGCGGTAGGACGCGGAGCTCCCGCTGAAGGCGCACTGGGCGCCCGTCTTCACCCGGGCGCACTCCGTGCCGCACTTGTGCGTCCCGACGTCGCACTTCGTGTAGGGGGCGCACGCCTTCAGCGGCTGGTACTCCGAGCAGTCGAAGGGAGTGGTCGCGTCGAGACCGCAAGGGGTCTTCGTCCCGGCGCACGTGTCCGCGGGCCGACCGCACTCGTAGCCGAGATCGGAGCAGACCTTCTCCATGCAGGCCCGAGCCGCCGCCTGGGAGCCAGACCCGAGGGAGGGGACAGCGCACTTGAAGTCGACCCCGGGAGAGCCCGAGGACCCGGCGGAGCCGCCAGAGCCGCCGGAGCCGCCGCCCGCGGACCCGCCGCTCCCGGCGGACGTCCCGCC
>JACCDR011346058.1_pt1 | contig 88215 bp, 87 predicted proteins | sample 7446431 | NCBI WGS metagenome assembly JACCDR01 (sample SAMN15323443, study PRJNA562643) | freshwater metagenome | isolation source: river surface water | place: USA:Blue River Watershed | collected 2017-08-17
CCTTTATCACCAAGCCCCTTTTTTTCGGTAAGAGGTAAATCATGTCTATCGCCCTGATTTCCGCTATTTCGTAGCGGTATTTGCCAACATGCCTTATGGGCAACAACTTCATTTCAATTTTGTGATGGTGTTTTTTCTTCCTATAAATCAGTAGATACCACATAGTGTCTGTCTACTCCTTCTCCAATCAAACTATTACAACTGCCTAACTTTGTCAAAATGTTTTTTGTTATAAACAAAACAGTTTTTTGTTATTTGTATATAAGGTATAATTGATATCTAAAGACAATGGAATACAATTTTCCACTACCAAAAAAACTTTTTCAAACTCCAGAAGATGAAATAATGCATCTTCGCAGTGTGCTTGCCGAAAAAGAAAGAGCACTTGATAAAGTTGGATTAAAAAAAGAAGATCTTTCTCTTACAAGAGAAGTCTTGTCTGAATATAAGACGATACCACCTAAGAAATTGATAGATGAGCCAAACAGGCTAGAAGATGTAGAGGTTGAAAAAATAGTGCTCAAACTTTCTCCAGAAGAACATGATGTAAAAATAAACGAGCTTGTGTTGCTCGCGAAAGAAAAGGGCATTAAAAATGCACTTTCTGTTGTTGAAAAGATGAGCAATTTTCACATCACAGATGATTTTCATAGATTTGTTGCAGAATATTTGAAAGAAGGTTTTACTCTCCCCGGATTAAATACAAAAGAAAAACTTGGCAGGAGTCTTGATATGGTGCTTTATGAAGTACTTATTCCTGAAGAGTCAGAAAAAGAACACAATGGGGTTACATTAGAGCAAATCATATCTGGAATGGAGCAATTTTATGCTGGGATGCTCTCTATTTCTGACGACAAAGAAAAAAACATAATGTCTCTTGAGATAGCAAACGCAAACTTTTCTCAAGAAATAGTTTTTTATGTCTCTATTCCTAAAACAAAGAAAAATCTTTTTGAAAAACAAATACTTTCTATTTTTCATAATGCAAAAATTACAGAAAAGCCAGATGATTATAATATTTTCAATGAAGTAGGACACACGGCTGGATCTTGTGCGTCTTTCGTTAAAAACCCTATTTTCCCGATAAAGACATACGAAAACTTTATGCACGACCCACTCAATGTCATCCTCTCTTCTTTTTCAAAAGTAAATAGAGATGGTGAGGGTGCAGCGATACAACTCCTTTGGTCTCCAGTGGGGGATAAATATATAAAAAGATACAAAGGTGCTCTTGAAAAAATACAGAAAGGTACAAGTGTGAAAGAGGCTATCAATATCCCAGATGGTATTGGTGAAGAAATAGTCCATACTTTTAAAGATTTGTTTAGTTCTAAAAAAGAAAAAGAAGAAGACAAAAAACCAGAACCAATAGATCAAAGTGTGGTACAAGAAATCCAGAAAAAGATATCTAGTCCTATAGTACTTTGCAACATAAGATTACTCGCTTCTTCTAATACCAAAGATGAAGCACAAGAGATATTGAAAAGCCTAGAGTCTAGTTTTAATCAGTTTAACAATACGATAGGTAACTCTTTTGAATGGAAGAAAAAAGAAAAAGGAGATTTGCGTACTTTGGTGAGAGATTTTACCTTCCGTATGTTTGATGAAAACACTAGTCTGCCGATGAACATAAGAGAAGTAACTTCGTTTATGCATTTCCAGACAAAGGCACTCTCTGCTTCGGAAGGTTTGAGACAATCGCGCTCGGCTTCTGCACCCGCACCACTCGACATATCACAGAGTGGGATGTTGCTCGGCATAAACAAACACAGAAATATAGATACAAACATTTTTATGAAAGAGGACGACAGGCTTCGTCATTTCTACTGCATCGGTCAGACTGGTACAGGTAAGTCTACTTTACTTAAAGAGATGATTATTCAAGATATACAGATGGGTAATGGTGTGTGTATGATTGACCCACATGGTTCTGACGTCCAAGATGTGCTCGCGAGCGTGCCTCCAGAGAGATATGATGATCTGATATATTTTGACCCGAGCTTTACCGCACGTCCTATGGCACTCAATATGCTTGAGTACGATGAGAGATTTCCAGAACAAAAAACTTTTGTTGTAAACGAACTTTTTAGTATATTCAAAAAACTTTATGGCGCTTCCCCTGAGTCTATGGGGCCTGCTTTCGAACAATATTTTAGAAACTCAACACTTCTTGTGATGGAAGATCCGGATTCTGGGAATACTCTTATTGATGTCTCTCGTGTACTCTCTGATAAATCTTATAGAGAGCTAAAGATTTCTAGATGTAAAAACCCTCTCGTAAAACAATTTTGGGTAAATGCAGAAAAGACAACAGGAGATCAGGGTCTTGCAAACTATGTACAATATGTGACAAACAAGTTTGATGTATTTTTGGCAAACGAAATAATGCGTCCTGTTATCGCTCAAGAAAAATCTTCTTTCAATTTCCGTGACATCATGGATAACAAAAAAATACTTTTGGTAAATCTTTCAAAAGGCCGACTAGGGGACATAAACGCAAATCTAATTGGTCTTATACTTGTGGGCAAGATACTGATGGCGGCCCTTTCTCGTGTCGATATGTTTGGCAAAGATTTTCCACCATATTATTTATATATCGATGAGTTCCAAAATATCACCACCGATTCTATTGCAACAATTCTCTCTGAGGCTCGTAAATATAAATTGTCGCTCACTATTGCTCACCAGTTTATCGCTCAACTGGAAGATAACATAAAAGACGCTGTGTTTGGTAACGTGGGATCTATCGCTTCATTTCGTATTGGCGCAGAAGATGCAGAATATCTGGAAAAACAATTTGCTCCGGTGTTTGGAGCGCAAGATTTGATGAACATAGATAATCACAATGCTTATGTAAGACTCCTTGTGCAAGGTAAACCTGCAAAACCATTTAACATACAAGTCCCTCCGCCACCAAAAGGAAACAAAGAACAAGTCGAGCATTTGAAACAAATATCATACATGAAATACGGCAGATCTCGTGCAGAAGTCGAAGATATGATTTTGGAAAAATATAAAATAGGTCAGAAGTAGGTTTGGTATAAAAAGATGCCCCCGCAAGCTACAGCGAGCCTGCGGGGTTTTCTTGACTACGTCTGCGCGTAGCTCTTTGTTTAGTCCACGGGGCAGATGTGAAGGTTGGCTTGCTTAGCCACCTTCAATGCGTCAAAGAACCAAAAAGATTGAGGTTTTCCAAAAAGGCCTTTTTTCTTCTTGTGTTCTTCTGGCTTATTTTTCTTTTGCCCTTTCTTTTGTTTCGGTGATGGCATCGTGGGTTGCCTCCTGTCCTGCAAACATTATATAACACTAAAATATAAAAGCAAGCAGGTGTGTATATCTACCAAAATTAAAGAAGGTCTGAAAGTGGGCCTATCGTATTGTCTTCTTTTCTTACAGGTTCCTCGGCTTTTTTGTCGTATTCTAGTCCAAAACGTATTGGTGCATTTTTGATTATTTCGAGTATTTCTTCCTCGTTATCTGTGATTGTGTAGATAGACAAATCTTCCTCATCTATCATGCCGTGCTGGAGCATGTGTTCTCTGAAAAAATGATCAAGAGCTTTCCAGTATGCACGACCTACGAGTATTATTGGAGCTTTTGGTATTTTGCCTGTTTGTACAAGAGTGAGTATTTCGCTAAATTCATCTAACGTACCAAAACCACCTGGGAAAAATATGTAAGCTTCTGCAGAAAAAGAAAGACAAACTTTGCGACTGAAAAAGTAATGAAAACTAACTTCGTCTGTAATGTAAGGATTGGAGACTTGCTCGTGTGGAAGTTGGATTGTAAGACCAGCAGAATTTCCACCCATTTCGTATGCTCCACGATTGCCCGCTTCCATTATTCCAGGTCCTCCGCCTGTAAGTACTGAGTATCTTAGTTCTGATGATATTCTTTTTGCTAAACTGTATGCTCTTTGATAATACTCATCTGTTTCTTTTGTTCGAGCCGATCCAAAAAAAGTGACGGAACGTGGATAATTTTTTACAAATTCAAATCCATTTTTAAACTCTTCTGATATAAGTAAAACTCTTTTTTCTGCTGATTCACTGATTTCTTTTAATGTAAGTGGCTTTCGTTTTTCATTTTTCATATACTCATATTCTAATGTTTTTAAATAATAAGGCAATGTGGTATATTTTGGAGGATTAATAAGTAACAAAGAAGAAAGACGGCCGTCCTCCAATGGACGTATCGGACGGCACGATTTCGCTAAATCGCAATGAAAAAATTATCTAAAAATGAATGGGTAGCTGTGTCTGTCGGTATTGTATTTGTTGCATATATGCTTTTTGGACCTCAAATTAAAAATGCTTTTTTTGATAATACTCTAGCTACAAAATCAACCGATCAGGCTTCTTTGTCTTTTGCTGAAGGTGAAATAAAAGATGTCTTGGTCAGAGATGAGGTTTTGGGTACTGGAGCTCTGGTAGAAAAAGGCAAAGTATTGTCTGTAAATTATGTATTGTCTTTGGCTGATGGTACTGTTATCCAAAATTCTAAGGATCTAGGAACACCATTCTCTTTTGTATTAGGTGCGGGACAAGTTATACCTGGTTGGGAAATGGGTTTTGAGGGAATGAAAATTGGAGGAGTTCGTACTATAATCATACCTTCAACTCTTGGTTATGGTTCTCAGGCAGTAGGTCCAATACCTCCTAATTCTACTCTTGTCTTTACTGTAGAACTTTTGTCTATCTCAGATTTACCTACTTCTAATTAGGAAATGAATTTCAAGGTAAATAAAAAAATAAACGATAAGAGTGGTAAAGAATCTCTAGGAAGGTTAGGTACCATAGAGACAGATCATGGAGAGATACAGACTCCTGCTTTTGTTGCCGTGGGTACTAAGGCGACTATAAAATCTTTAACACCGGAACAGGTTAGGAATACAGGTTCACAAGTGGTGCTTGCAAACACTTATCACCTGTATCTTGAACCGGGAGAGAAGCTTATAAAAGAGTCGGGTGGTTTGCATAAATTTATGAATTGGGATGGTCCCACTTTTACTGACTCTGGAGGTTTTCAAGCTTTTTCACTTGGCGTTGCATATGGCAATAATCTTTCTAAATTCATTGCCTCAGAAGCTCCAGAAGCCGAAGAAATCAAAGAGGCATATGCAGAAGATAAAGAAAAGAAAGCAAAAATAACAGAAGAGGGTGTAGAGTTCCGCTCTATCATAGATGGGTCTTCGCACTTTTTTTCTCCAGAAAAATCTATACAGATACAGCACGATATTGGGGCGGATATGATTTTTGTACTCGATGAATGCACGTCTCCTCATGCTCCAAAAGAATATTTGAAAGAAGCTATGGATCGTACACATCGTTGGGCAGAGAGGTGTCTTGTCGAACACAAAAAATTGGAAACTCAAAATACTTCCTATAAGAGAAACCTGCTTGGTATAGTCCAAGGTGGGAGGTATGAAGATTTGCGAATCGAGAGCGCAAAAGCTGTGGGGGCTATGGATTTTGATGGATTTGGTATTGGCGGTTCTTTTGTGAAAGAAGATATGACAAGTGCTGTGGCTTGGGTAAATCGTACACTGCCTGAAGAAAAACCTCGACACCTACTTGGAGTGGGGGAGCCGATAGACTTGGTGTTAGGAGTAGAAAACGGATGTGACACTTTTGACTGTGTGGCTCCTACTCGGATAGCAAGGAACGGTACACTTTATACAAGAAAAGGAAAGATAAATATTTTAAATTCAAAATATAGAGGACTACTTGAGCCACTAGAAGAAGGGTGTGAGTGCTATACATGCAAAAATTATACTTGTGCTTACATATCACATCTTTTCCGTGCAAAAGAGATGCTCGCTGCTACACTTTCTTCTATCCATAATATTTATTTTCTAAATAAACTCTGTAGTGACATGCGCTCTGCGATATCTGACGATACATTTTTTGAGTTCAAGGAAAATTTTTTGAGGGATTATAAAATTTAATATTTCTATTTCAACATTAACTTATTCTATTCATGAATAATTATCATTGCATTTATTGATTATTCATTATATAATAATATTGGATTAAGTCCCTCGTCAGGACTATAAAAAAGAGACAAATGAAAGGTTAGAATATGAATGAAGTCAAGGTGGTCGTAAGTACATTCAAGAAGATTGTGACTGTCGATGGGCGCAAGTTGGCTCTTGATGTTTTGAACTCGAATGAGATCAATGTATTCCAGCATTCAGGTCTTGTAAAAGAGGCTTTTAAAAGAGCCTCCGAGAAATATGTTGGAACAAAGGAGGATGTTGGGTTTGTGACAGATATTGATGTGTCTGTTACGGTGATTTCCTCAAGTTGTGTCGTTATCCACTATCTGATCAATCGGTTTCAGTATCAACATCATCATTCTCCTTACAAATACTCAACTATCGTCTTCACTAAGGTGAGGAAAGGTTGGGTTGAGCAAGTTAATACGTGTCTTGAGGAGGACACGTCTGATCTGGTCATTAGGCTCAAAGATGACCTTGAGACTGAAATCCGTCTGAAGAAAGACGATTTAATGTGGCCGGTTTATTTCCTCTACCCGGAAGATTGTGTGGCTTGGCTTGAACTCAGGCTGCTCCTTCATGAACAAGATGGTAGTGCGATCGGATCTCTCATGAGTTCAAGAGAGGGGCCAATCAAAGGTCACACCAAACGGATTATTACTGGTCTGCGGAGAGCTCTGAATTATCAGGAGGAGCTCTTAGTAAGTCTCTGCAAACTGAGACTACAGATAGAGTTTGAAAAACAGTAGTGTACCGCCTGCTTGAAACCGCCTGTGTGGTTTCAAGCAGGCGGTTTTTAGTTAGAAATATTTTTATATTTATTACGGTTATGAAAAAATACAAAACAAAATCCGCCTCCTCCTACGGCAGATTTTGGTCTGTCGCCGGATGGGCGGGTTATAGATCGTAAGTAATCATGTAGACGTTCCCTGTATTTGCAGAATTACTCAAGTTCTCTTTTTTAAAATGGATCAAACCCTCACGTGGAAGAAATTTCTCTGGATGAATTCGTTTCAGTAGGTTACTGATTGACTCATCTATGTTTTTACCCCACGATTCTCTCGAACTGTTTTCCGTCAAGGATGATTTGATACCACCGGAGTCTTTTTGTACAGTAACCGATATCTTCACTCCGTGCCTCTCTTTGATTAATGCCTGCTAAAAATATTATATATGTAATTATGTTATTTGTAAATAGTAAAATGCCAAAATGTCAAAATATGTGGTATATTTCTAATATTCTAAACATTAAAACAAATGGATAAATTCGTATTAAAGAGTAAATTTGCCCCAGCAGGAGATCAGCCACAAGCTATCAAGATGCTTGTGGATGGTATTAAGAATGGAGAAAAACACGAAACCCTTCTCGGAGTGACTGGCTCTGGTAAGACATTTACTATTGCAAACGTCATAGAACAAATACAAAAGCCAACACTCGTGATAGCTCACAACAAGACTCTCGCTGCTCAGCTTGCTCAAGAATACAAAGCTTTTTTCCCAGACAATGCTGTGCATTATTTCGTGTCTTACTACGATTTCTATCAGCCTGAAGCATACATGCCAAACTCCGATACTTATATAGAAAAAGAAGCGATGATAAACGAAGAAATTGAAAGGTTGCGCCATGCCTCTACTCAAGCATTGCTCTCTCGCAAGGATGTAATAATTGTGGCTTCTGTATCTTGTATTTATGGACTCGGCTCACCTGAACAATACAAAAGTGTAAATATGAAAATAAGTGTCGGTGACCCGATATCTCGAGGTGACTTTTTGCGAAATCTTATAGACATACATTATGAACGCACAAACGCAGACCTCACCCCTGGTACATTTCGTGCACTCGGCACGATGATAGAAATAATGCCAGTCTCTGAAAAACAGGTTTACAGAATAGAGATGAAAAATGACAGAATAGAGAAAATAGAATTTATAGACGCTATCACAAGAACTATTATAGATACTCCAGACACTTTCTTTTTATTCCCCGGAAAACATTTTATAACAAGTGAAGAAGATCAAAAAAGAGCTCTTGTGACAATAAAAGCCGACCTTGCATCACAACTCAAAAAATTTGATAAGGAAGGTAAACTATTGGAAGCAGACAGACTAAAGCGTCGTACTAGCTACGATTTGGCCATGATAAAAGAAGTCGGATATTGTAATGGTATAGAAAATTATTCTAGACATTTTGATGGACGCAAACCCGGTGAGCCACCATTTACACTCTTGTCATATTTTGGTGACGATTTCCTTACAGTTATAGATGAGTCTCATGTGACCGTGCCACAGATAGGGGGAATGTATGCGGGAGACGCTTCTCGTAAAGACACGCTTATTGAGCACGGTTTTCGACTTCCTAGTGCAAAAGACAACAGACCTCTTACTTTCCCAGAGTTTGCGGAGCGCGTGGGGCAAGTTATATATACTTCTGCCACTCCAGGGAAATATGAAATAGAAAAATCAAAAATAGTCGCACAACAAGTGATACGTCCTACAGGATTGCTTGATCCAGAAGTTTTTGTGAGACCGATTACAGAAAAAGATAAATACAAAGGTCAGGTTAAAGATTTTATCGCTGAAGCAGAAAAAGATATAAAAAATGGAGGCAGGGTGATAGCGACCACACTTACCAAAAAAATGGCAGAAGATTTGTCTGAATATTTGAAAGACAAAAAAATAAAATCAGAATATCTGCACAGTGATATAAAAACAATAGAAAGAATAGAAATACTTACTAAGTTTAGAAGAGGTGAGTTTGATGTGCTCGTTGGTGTAAACCTTCTTCGTGAAGGACTCGACCTCCCAGAAGTGTCGTTTATCGGAATACTCGATGCAGATAAAGAAGGTTTTTTGCGTAGTGAGACTTCTCTTATACAAACAATCGGACGTGCTGCGAGAAATGTAGACGGGCGAGTGATACTTTATGCCGATCATATGACTGGCTCGATGGAGAGAGCAATAGGTGAGACCAATCGTCGAAGAAAATTGCAAATAGAATACAACAAAAAGCACGGAATCACTCCACAGACAATCAAAAAAGAAATCAAAGATATTATGGAAGGCATTCAGAGTACTCACAAAAAAGCAGTTGGAGCTCTGCTTTCTATTGACCTCAAAGGTGGCGGAGCGGGTGGTATAAAGAAAATAGAAAAACTAATAAAACAAAAAGAAAAACAAATGAATGCTTCTGTTAAGATTTTGGATTTTGAAACAGCGGCACTTTTGCGTGATGAGATAAAGGAGCTCGAAAAAATGAAAGCTTCATAGTAAACGACCACCGAATTAATAAATTTTGATGGTTTTAGTTTAAAAAGCGAAAGCGCGAAGCTCTCGCTTCGCGCTCATCTCTATTCTAAATCGAAAAATCTTGCGGATAGATTTATTGTTGCGCCGTGCTTATTTTTGATTCTTAGCATGGCGTCACCTTCATCATCTTCTTCTTTATGGATGCATACAAACGTCGATGCCCCATGTCTATACTCAAGATCTTTCGACTCCCTTCTCCATGTGAGATGGTCACCCTCTTTCAGTTTTGTGAGATCAATCGTTGTTTTTTCTTCGGTCACGACATCTCCTTTCCGTCAAAAATATTATTCCTACTTTTACCGTATGTCAATATTTATAATTCAAAAAACGACAAAAGTGTGCTAAAATGTGACATATTTTCCCAAATTAATATATATGAATAAAAAAGACTTAAAACAGAGCGGTGAAGACAAAATTGTGGTCAAAGGTGCCCGTACCCACAATTTGAAGAACATCACAGTAGAAATGCCACGCAATAAAATGGTGGTTTTTACTGGACTGTCAGGAAGTGGTAAGTCTTCTCTTGCTTTCGACACTATTTTTGCAGAAGGACAGCGAAGATATGTAGAAAGTCTTTCCTCTTATGCCAGACAATTTTTGCGACAAATGCAAAAGCCAGATGTAGATGAGATAAGCGGGCTCTCTCCTGCAATTTCTATCGATCAAAAATCTAGATCAAACAACCCGCGCTCAACAGTGGCGACTATTACAGAAATATATGACTATCTACGTGTTTTGTATTCTCGTATTGGACGTCCACACTGTCTTGTTTGTGGTGATGAGATCAAAAAACTTTCAAACGATGAAATCAAAAATTTTATACTAGAAAAAGTGTCTTCCGAGATCAAAAATATATCTAAAGATAAAAGTTCTAAAGATAGCAAAAAAATAGATTTCCCAGTTTATCTAGAATTGTTCGCACCTCTCGTACGAGGAAGAAAAGGTGAGTACTACCAGCTTCTTTACGATATGTTGGGTAAAGGGTATGCAGAGGCTGTGATAGATGGCAAACGTCAGAGTCTTCGTGAACGTATAGAACTATCAAAAACAAAAAGACACGACATATCACTCCTTGTCGACTCTATAAACATTCAAGATTTTGTAAATAATAAAAGGAATGCAGAAGAGAGACTGACCGAATCTCTAGAAAGAGCTCTTTCTGAAACAGAAGGATTGGTAGAAATATCTTTCAGAGATATGGATAGGGAAAATAAGGAAAAAGATTATAAACAAGAATTCGTCACGATGTCTTCTAAATTTTCTTGTCCAAAAGATGGATACTCTTATCCAGAAATAGAGCCAAGACTTTTTTCCTTTAACTCGCCATACGGTGCGTGTCCTGAATGTAACGGTCTAGGTACCAAAAACTTTTTTGGTGATGAGCCTTGTTCTGTGTGTAATGGTGCACGTCTTCGACCTGAAGCACTACATGTGATGATTGGGGACAAAAATGTCGTGCAATTTGTCGACATGTCTATCGAACAAGCTTTTGAATTTTTAGGTACTGTAAAGTTGTCGGACAGAGAGAAAAATATATCAAAAGTAGTTATAAAAGAGATTGAATCAAGACTAAAGTTTATGCTTAATGTGGGAATTGAATATCTCTCACTCAATCGCCGTGCACATACCCTCTCCGGTGGTGAGGCGCAACGTATAAGGCTTGCTAGTCAACTAGGAAGTGGTCTTGTTGGTGCTCTTTATGTGCTCGACGAGCCTACAATAGGATTGCACAGTAGAGACAACGATAGACTTATAAAAACTCTTATCGAACTTCGTGATTTGGGTAATACAATACTCGTTGTAGAACACGATGAGGATACTATATTTGCGTCTGATTATATTATTGATATTGGTCCGGGCGCTGGAGTGCACGGTGGAAATGTTGTGGTAGCGGGATATCTAGAAGACCTCTTGACTTCAAAAAAGAATGATAGTGGTTCGAGTACGCTCGCGTATCTTCGTGGCGAAGATTTAATAGATGTACCTGAAGAAAGAAGAGATCAAGACAAGGGTTCTCTCAAGATAAGAGGAGGTAAAGTATTCAACATAAAAAATATGGATGTTGACGTGCCACTCGGTAGACTTGTTTGTGTTACAGGAGTTTCTGGTTCGGGCAAGTCTTCTTTTGTGTACGAAATATTATATAAAAATCTTCAAGCCAGATTTGAAAGAAAATACAGAAGTGCACAAACATTCAACTGTGCTTCTTTTACGGGTACAGAATATATAGGAAGAAGTATTTTGATAGACCAGTCTCCTATTGGTCGTACTCCAAGATCAAATCCAGCAACATACACTGGTGCATGGGGTTTTATACGTGAGCTTTTTGCTGAGACGAGCGAGGCGAGAGTGCGTGGATGGGGTGCTGGAAGATTTTCTTTTAACCGAGCAGGAGGAAGATGTGAGACATGTGAGGGAAATGGTGAAATAGCTGTCGAGATGCATTTTTTACCTACTGTTTATGTTCCTTGTGATGTTTGTGGTGGTAAAAGATTTATGAAGGAAACTCTGGAGATAAAATACAAGAAGAAAAATATATACGAAATATTAAAAATGACAGTAGAAGAAGGTTTAAATTTCTTTATTGATATTCCTGCTATATATGACCGTCTCAAAACGCTCAATGATGTAGGATTGGGATATCTTGAACTCGGACAATCTGCAACGACTCTTTCTGGTGGAGAAGCACAAAGAGTAAAAATATCATCAGAACTGTATCGTCCACACATACAAAAAACAATTTATATTTTTGATGAGCCGACCATTGGTTTGCATTATGAAGATGTAAAAAGATTTATAGACATATTGCAAAAACTAGTAGACAAGGGCAACACTGTGCTAGTCATCGAGCACAATATGGATATTATAAAAAACTCCGATTACATTATCGACATTGGTCCTGAGGGGGGTATTGGTGGTGGACAAGTTGTAGCAAAAGGTACACCAGAACAAGTGGCAAATAATAAAAATTCTCACACAGGTAAATATCTAAAGAAAGCTCTAAAAATTTAGCAAAAATAAAATCGCTCAGAGGTAAACTCTGGGCGATGTTGGGACGGGAGAGACTGATGAGAACGAGCGAAAAACTGCCGCACTGCCAATTCTACATCAGCCTCTCCCATATTGTGTGGTGAATAGATCGGAGCTTATTCCGTGACCTCGGGGATGTTTGAGGAATGAAGTCGTGGAACGGAAGGATTTGCCCCGACCGTATTCACCACGCTTCAATAATAACATCTATAATAAATATGTCAAATAGTTTTATACTTAATATAAAAGTATAATCGAATTATGATTTTTAATGTCTATAAACAAAAAGGTGAGACTCCGCTTGAATGTGTGCAAAGATTTAGAGAAGTACACAAAGAGTTTGATACAAAAAAGGCATTAGAAAGAGAAAAAGTTAAGTGGACTTATATGGGACGTCTCGATCCTTTGGCGGAAGGTGTGCTACTTCTTGCAAACAGAGAAGATATAAAAAGAAAAGAAGAATTTTTGGGATTAGACAAAGAATATGAATTTACTCTCGTGTTTGGTTTTGCTACTGATACCTATGACATTATGGGAAAAGTTACAACGGAAGAAAAAGTGGGAGAATTAAATGAGATGGACATGATAAAACTCGCTTCTATTTATAAAGGTAAAAGAGAGCAGACTTATCCACCATATTCTTCGCGTACTGTAAGTGTGGATGGTAAACCAAAAAAACCACTCTTTGAGCTTGCTCGAGAAGGTACATTAAATGAAGAAGATATACCAAAAAAAGAAATAGAAATATACAAAATAGATTTTGTAAGATTGGATGTCTTGAGGGCTAAAGAATTCTTCGGTAGATTGCTCATGGATATAAGTAGAGTTAAAGGCGACTTCAGACAAAATCAAATACTTATATTGTGGAGAAAAATACTAGAAAAAGATTTCGATAAAAAGATATATGTGGCAAAGTTTGTCGCACATGTTTCTTCGGGTACGTATATCAGGTCTATTGTAGAAAACATGGGCAAGACAATGGGAGTCGGGGCCACAACTCTCTCAATACGCAGAAACAAAGTAGGGGAGTATAATATAGAAGATTCAATAAAATTTTAAAATGGATAATCCTACAACAATAATAATATTTGGTATAACTGGCGATCTGGCAAAAAAGAAGCTCATACCAGCACTTTTTAATCTCTGGATTAAGGGTCATGTTAAAAATCTGCAGATAGTGGGATTTTCTAGACGTGACATGACAGACCGCGATATAAGAGAGGAATTATTGCCTACACTTCTGACCAAAGGTGAAGAAGGACAAATAAAAAAATTTCTTTCGCTTGTACATTACAAACAAGGAATGTTTGACGATATTGATTCATACAAAAATCTTTTGTCGTATCTAAATCATATGGATGAGAAGATTATCGACTGCTCAAATAAACTTTTCTATCTTTCTGTGCCCCCTACTTTATATGAAATGATACTAAAAAATATACATCTTTCTGGTCTACATATACATTGTGGCACAACAGAGAGACAAACAAAAATTCTCATCGAAAAACCTTTTGGAAATGATGTAAAAACCGCCAAAAAGCTCGATGCTCTTTTGGGTAAACTTTTTAAAGAAAGTCAGCTTTATAGAATAGACCATTATCTTGGTAAAGATACTCTTCAAAATATTTTGACATTTAGATTTTCAAACACCATGTTTGAACCTTTATGGAACAATAAACATATAAAAAAAGTAGAGATAAATCTTTTTGAAAAAAATGTTGTAGGAAGTCGTGGTGTGTTTTATGACGAAGTAGGAGCTTTGAAAGACGTGGGACAAAATCATATGCTCGCGATGCTCTCTTTGATATCTATGGCACAACCAAAATCTTTGTCTGTAAGGGATGTGAGAAGTGAAAGAGAAAAAGTGATATCTAAAACAAAGTTATTAAAATCAAAATCTAAAGAAAGTGACTTATCTTTTCTAAGGGCTCAATATGATATTTATGAAAGCGAAGTAGGTAAAAAATCAGACACGGAAACATTTTTTAGAGTGATTGCAGAAATAGATAATAAAAAATGGAAAGGCGTACCTTTTGTGCTATCAAGTGGCAAAGGACTGCAAGAATCTAAGACAGAAATAAAAATATATTTTAAAGATCCGAGCCCACTTTCTTTTTTGCCACCACAACAAAAAGATCAGGAGACAAACACTCTTACTTTTAGAATACAGCCAAATGAGGGAATCGAAATATTGTTCTGGGTTAAAACTCCTGGGTTTGAGCAAAAGATAGAATCAAAAAAATTGTCTTTCAATTATTCTGATTCTAAAGATACAATACCAGATGCTTATGAGAGGATATTTTTTGATTGTATAGTCGGCGATCAGACACTTTTCCCGACCACAAAGGAAATACTCGGCCAGTGGAAGTTTGTGGAAGAGGCGATAAAGGTGTTGAAAAAACTACCGATGGAAAAATATAAAGTTGGTGGGGGAATTTAAAATTGAAGATTGGTTGCGTTTCAATGGACATAGCAGACGTGCCCAAGGTATGAACTTGCTAGTTCACATTATTTTGCTAAATCAAATATTGAATATTAAAATAGGAAATACTTGACAAATACACTAAAATATACATAATATTATTAGAGGTTTAAGCATGAATTCTAACACTGTTTCCGAAGATGGGGTGACATCCACCCCGGTCCTCTCAGCCGAAATGAATGAATTGTGGAACCTAGTTAAGTCTTACCTCAGTGAGGCTGGACTTCACCAAGTTTACAGTCGGTACCCGGAATTCCGGGCGGATATCGATTACATTCTCGCCAATCGCCCGTGATATAAAGGGCTTCGCGTTAAAAATGATGACGTGAAGCCCTTTTCTCTATCTAAAAAGTTCCTCGACTATTTTTTTGACGAGTGCGCCGTCGGCGTTGCCTCCTGTTTCTTTTATTACTGCACCCATGAGTTGTCCGGATTTTGATTTGTCCGTAACATTCATTTCCTCTTTCTTTTTTATTGCTATTTCTCTTATTTGCTCTTCGGACATTTGTGCAGGTAGGAATACTTCGAGTACGGAAAGTTCTGCTTTTTCGTTTTCTGCTAGGTCGCTTCTGCCTCCTTTTTCAAATTGTTCGATAGAATCTTTTCTTTGTTTTACAAGTCTTTTTATAACAGTAAGGGCTTCTGCATCGGAGAGTTTGTCTTGAGGTGTACGTTTGAGTGCTACTGACTCATTTGTGAATGCAGATATTACACCACGGAGAGTGGTGAGTTTTACTTGATCCTTTTCACGCATTGCGTTTTTTATTTCTGATTGTATTTGTTCTTGCATATACTTGATTCTAAATCGAAAAATATAAAAATACAAGTTTAGGTTAATTAGAAATTAGTATAATTTTTGATATAATACTACTAATGATACAAAACACATTACTAATAATACTTTCCCTTGGTCTTTTGTTTTCTATATTCGCATTGCTCCGTAAAAAAGAAGCTCCAAAACAAGATGATATAGGTCTCAAATTGTTGCTCGAACAGATGAACGAACTTTCTCGTACTGTTGATCGTAAAATGAGCGAGACGACTAAGCAGATGAGTGATTCTATGAAAGATCAGTTTAGAGAATCTTCAAAACTTATCAAAGATGTGACAGAGGGTCTGGTAAAACTCGATGAGACAAACAGGCAAGTTGTCGGGTTTACCGATCAGCTCCAAAGTCTCCAAGACATATTAAAAAATCCAAAACAAAGAGGAATATTGGGAGAGTACTATTTGGAGACATTGCTTAAAAATGTGTTGCCGACAGGAAGCTATCAAATGCAGTATCCATTTCAAGATGGAACTATAGTCGACGCGGTGGTTTTTGTAAAAGAAAAAATAATTCCGATAGACTCTAAATTTTCACTCGAAAACTATAATCGTCTTGTAGAAGAAAAGGACCCAGCAGAAAAAGAAAGACTCGAGAAAGCTTTTAGAGGAGACCTAAAGCTTCGTATAGATGAGACAAGTAAATATGTAAAGCCGAGCGAGGGGACTATGGACTTTGCTTTTATGTTTATACCTCATGAAGCCATATACTATGATTTGCTCGTGTCTCAAGTTGGGGCGGTGAAGGTAAATACAAGAGATCTTATTGACTATGCGTTTAAAGATAAAAAAGTGATTATTGTCTCTCCTACTTCTTTTCTTGCATATCTTCAGACAGTGCTCCAAGGTCTCAAGGCTCTACAAATAGAAGAAAGTGCAAAGAGTATAAGAGCTAATGTCGAGAATCTCCAAAAACATCTCAAGGCGTATGAGGACTATCATAATAAGCTTGGAAGTGCCCTAGGAACCGTTGTAAACCACTACAATGCGTCAGGACGCGAGTTTAAGAAGGTAGATAAGGATATGCTCAAGATTACAGGCGAGACATTTGGTGAAGAAGTATTGCAGATTGAAAAGCCGGATTTGGAGTGATAAATAGAAAGGCCGGTCGAACGAAGCTCGACCGGCCTTGTGTCTTTCAGATTCTATCCTCCTCCTCTTTTTGGAAAGCCGCCTCGAGAGCTCGCCGGATTTTTGCTTTGTCCCAGCCCTTTTCTCTCATGATGGAGACAAAGGTTGTAAGTTCGCTCACGGCTTTACTGGCTTCTATTCTTTTTTCGGCCGTTTCAGTCACGATGACGAAGGCACCAGAACCCATCTCTAGACTGATATAACCTCGGTGCTCAAGCTCACCGTATGCTTTGATTATAGTGTTCGGTGATATTCCGAGCTCCGTTGCAAGAGCACGAACTGATTGGAGCCGGTCTCCTTTCTCAAGGCTACCCACTTCGATTGCACAAATCACTTGTTGAATTATCTGGTCGTATACCGAAACCAAACCTTTTTTGTCTATTGTGATTTTCATCTGTCTCACTTTCTAGTACCCGTCTTGGGTTCTGACTATCATATTGCATATTTGTCTGATGAATGTCAAATCTATATTTATAACCCCACTCATTTTATCTCTGTCTTCACTATATAAATAGATAGACTTGCGAAAAATCGTGAAATCCTGTACAGTAGTCTCTGTTATGGCAGAAACAAAAAAGACAGTTAAAAAGGCCCCAAAAGCTAAATCTACAAAAGAAGTAGAAGCTCCTATAAACGGCGCTTTTGCTATTATTGAGACAGGAGGAAAGCAATACAGGGCAGTAGAAGGAGAAACAATAAAAATTGAAAAATTAAAAGACAAAGAATACAAAGAAGGTGATACTGTTGTCTTCGACAAAGTCCTCCTTGTGGACAATGGTACAGATGTGACAAACATTGGTACTCCTTATCTAGACGGTGCAAAAGTTTCTGCTACTGTTTCTTCTATCGGTAGAGATCAAAAAGTTATAGTTATAAAATACAAACAAAAGAGTAGATATTTCAAGAAAAACGGTCACCGCCAACCTCACTTCAAAGTTACAATAAACAAAATAGCTTAATACGAAATAACGAATAGGTTACGAATAAATCAAAAAACACCTCTAGGTGTTTTTTGATTTATTCGTAATAATTTACAACCTATTCGTTAATTCGTAGTTAAAAAGAAATCTCTAAATTTTAGTAATATAAGGAATATGGCTAATATGTAAAAGGAAGAAAGTATTATTGTGTGGTTTTTTGATGCGAATTTAAAGATTTGATCTAATGTTTTTTGGTATTTTGGTTTTTTGTATAAAAACGAAAATAATCCATTATTTAATTCAAAGTGTTTTTCTTCATAATTCCAAATCGTTGTGTATAAAAATATTGGCCAAGTCACAGCCCATACTGTCATACAGTAGATACAAAGAGAACCTATATCGTAAACACTTTGTGAGAAAAACCAAAATACAAAAAACATAGAAGCAAGTGTTGCAAGATTTAGTAAAAGCCAGAATGGTTTTTTTGCCTTACCACCTGAGAAAAGCATTACACCAACTCCGAATAATATTGAGAAAGAAATTATTCCAAGAAGTGAATTAGGAAATCCAAAAACAGAACCTTCTTTTGAACTAGCTACACTTGTGCAACTTATGAACGGGTTGATGTTGCAAGGCAAATCAACGTTTGGATTTTTGATCATTGAAATTGTGTCGAGAGTCAGTATAAATGAAGCGATAAGTCCTATAATACTTCCGACTATCAATATATATGGATATGTTTTTTGTATTGTCATTTATATTTATTATTTGTATAAATTTTTTAAAATATCTTTTCGCTTAGCACGGATATTTTTCTGCTGAAAAATTCCTCGTGCTCGCTTCAGTCAAGCCTCGCAAGGCACGCTCAAATAATTTTAAAAAATTAAATTTAAATATCACCCTCTATTTCTTAAAGCATTTTTCATCGTCTCACTATCAGTATACTCGAGCTCTGTGCCCATGGAAAGTCCTTTACCCAAACTAGAAATCTTAATATTTTTATTCTCAATTGTATTTTCTAAATATCTTTTAACAAAATCAAAAGTATTTTCTCCTTCTGGATTCCAGTTTGTGGCTATTATGATTTCTTTTATCTCTTTTTTGTTTTTTATATGATACACAAGCTCGTTTATGCGTATTTTCTTTTCTGGCTCTTTGTCTAATATGGGCACACTTCCTCCAAGTACAAAATAATAACCAGAGAAGTTGCTATTTTTTTCCACCACATCTAAATCAACATCCCTCTGCACTACCATAAGTGTCTCTTTGTCTCTTTTGTTATCAATACAAATGTTGCATAGATTTGTTGCAGACTCGGCTCTGTTTCCTGTGTCAAAAAATCTTTTACAATCATTACACATGACAATGTCTTTCTTTAAATTGCCAAGCTCTCTTACAAATTCTTCCAGTAATCCTTGATTCCTTGTAAGTAAAAAATATACAAAACGCTTTGCTTGCCTCGGTCCTATTCCGGGGAATTGGGCAAATATTTGAGTCAATTTTTCAATGCTGTTCATATACGAAATAACGAATTAGTTGCGAATGGTTACGAATAAACATAAACTTAACGCATTTATAACAAAAATGAAAGCATAACCTCATAATTAGACTATCTGTATTCTCATTCGTGCTCATTTATTTTAGATTCGTTATTTCGTATCTATTTTTATTACTCTTATTGGTCTTAGATGTGAGGTTCTAAAGTTTACCAAGATTCCTAGTTTTTTATTCGTCTGTTGTAGATAATTTTGAATTTGTCGATAGTATTCTTTATTAATTTCTCTGACGGACTTCAATTCCATTACTATTTTATCATCAATCAAAAAATCTAATATATTTCCAGTATCTGCGATAGTTAGTTCGCGTCTATATAAAATATTTTTTTCTTTTAACTTTTTCTCCACTAAATCTCCATATTGTTTTTCTCTTGCGTACTCTCCTAATTCTTTATGAACTTCAAAAAGAATACCAACAATAATATATGATAGTTCTGGATAAATAACTTTTTGACTCACTTTTTGTTTCTCATTCGTGCTCATTTATTTTAGATTCGTTATTTCGTATATTAGAAATCGCGAAATTCACCCTCTACACCTCCAAACTGTGCTTTTTCTAGAGATTGGAATGTTGTCTTCTTGTCGTTGAAATATAAATCGACTTTGCCGGTCGCACCATTTCTGTGTTTTTCGATAAGTATCTCAGCTATGTTTGTACGCTCGGCCTCGTCTTTACCTTTGTCTTCTCTGTGTATAAACATCACCACATCGGCATCCTGCTCGATAGAACCAGAATCTCGAAGGTCGGATAGTCTTGGTCTGCCACCACGCTGTTCTACGGCACGAGAGAGCTGTGAAAGTGCAAGGACTGGAACCTCGAGCTCACGAGCTAGATTTTTTAGTGATCTAGATATTTCTGTCACTTGCTGGACAACGTTGTCTGAATTGCGAGATTGAGTCGGTACCATGAGTTGAAGGTAATCTACTACGATTAAACCAAGACCTTTTTCATTTTTAAGCCTTCTTGCTACTGATCGCATTTTTAGAATGTTGTTGCCCGGTTGATCGTCAATAAAAATTGGAGCTTTTGATAAAACATCGAGAGATTGGCGAATAGAGTCAAAATCCGTCTCTTGCATTTGTCTACCTGTGCGGAGTTTCCATGCATCTACGTTTGACTGTGAAGCTAGCATACGATCTACAAGTTGTTGGGAGCTCATTTCTAGTGAAAATATACCTACTGGTATGTTGTGATACACCGCTGCCTGACGCGCTATGTCGAGTGCAAGAGCAGTCTTACCAACAGATGGTCTGGCTGCCAAAATAATAAGGTCTGATTTTTGTAAACCAGAAAGTTTTTCATCTATCCCTGCAAAGCCAGTCGGCACTCCGCGCAGACCATCGCCAGAATTGTGAAGTCTGTCTAATCTTTCCCATGCTTCTGATAGTTCACCTTTTAATTCTACAAATTTGTGAATGCTTGAAATGTTTGTAACGTCATATATTTTTTTCTGTGCTTGGTCTAAGAGTTCTTCGAGTTCTTCTGCCTCGTTGTATCCAAGGGAAGATATAAAGTCGGCTGCTCCGATTAGGTTTCTTGCTATATGTTTCTTTTGTATTATTTGGGCATAGTAGACCGCGTTTGCAGATGAGGGGACTGAGTTTACCAATTCACTCAGATAAGTGTTGCCACCTACCTCTTCTAAGTATCCTTTTTCTTTTAATCTTGCAGATACCGCAAGCATGTCGGTAGGATTTCGTTTTGAAAATAGATCTAATATTGTCTCGTATATAAGACGATGTCTTTCTGAATAAAAAGAAGTCTGGTGCACTAGGTCGCTTATTTCGTACATTACTTCTGGGCGAAGCATGACAGATCCAAGCATAGCTTTTTCTGCTTCAATATTGTTTGGGGGAATTCTTAGATTATTTTTCTTTACTTCACTCATGGGTTTTATCATATCCCACTTCTTTCTTCTCTCAAATATGAATATAGGACTAATGTGTGCGTATACCGTGGATAACTCGGTTTGCGCGCTAATTTACTCTCACGTATAGTTGTAAGTACTTTATAAGAAAAACAAATTATTTATGGATATAAACATCGAAACCAAAAAAAGCAATACACTCACGACACCTCTTGCGATAGTGTTTGCAGGAATACTTATAGCTGGAGCAGTTTTATATATAGGAGTAAGTGGTAAATCAACTCCAAAAGATCCGCAAGCAGAAGCACAACAGCTTTTGTTGCAAGAAATGAGACCTGTCTCTGATGCAGATCACATAAGAGGCAGTAAAGACGCCCCTGTTGTGATTGTAGAATACTCTGATACAGAGTGTCCTTTTTGTAAGCAATTCCACTCTACTTTGAAACAAGTTGTAGATGAGATGGGTGGACAGGTTGCTTGGGTGTACAGACATTTTCCATTAGACGCTCTGCATTCTAAAGCAAGAACTGAAGCTGTGGCTACTGAATGTGCTGCTGATCTAGGAGGAGAAGATATGTTTTGGAAGTACATAGATAAATTGTATTTCACAACTAATTCAAACGATTCTTTGGATTCTGCTCAACTACCAAAAATGGCTGGAGATTTAGGACTCGATGTGACTGCATTCAATGCTTGTCTTAAGAGTGGTAAATTTGATGCAAAAGTAGAAGCCGATGTTCAAAACGCAATAGCTACAGGAGGAGATGGTACACCTTGGAATATTATTATAGGTAAGAATGATAAAAAATATCTTGTAAAAGGTGCTATGCAGCCAGCTCAACTTAAAGCGATGATTAAAAATGCGGCAGAAGGGAAGTAATTAAAATACAAAAAACTAAAATTAAAATAGTCTTCATCTGAAGACTATTTTAATTTTTACTAAGTCTCCTTCAAAAACTTGTTCTTTTTTACGAACTGAGGCTTTGATTGAAAGTAAATAAACACCTTCTTTTGTGTGCGGAAAAAGAGCTGTGTCCCATGTTGTTTTGCCAAGTGTTGCTGTAATACCTACAAATCCAGAACCGTAGATGTATTTTTTACATTTTGTTTTTATTTCTTCTGATATTTTTTTATCTACATATACAAAATGCCATCCAGCTACGCCAGGCCATTTCCAGATTTTGTTTTTGATGGTGTGCATGGTGGTATGTAAAATGATTTTCTTTTAGATTACACTAAATTTGGAATTGTGAAAAATGGGTAAAGATAAAAGACCCCGCCGCAATAAATTGCGACGGGGGTCCTTAGAAGAGAAGCTGTTTAGTTCCTTGAGACTTTTGCACCACCGCTAGTCAGTGCCCCGGCTCCCAGCAAAAATCCGAAGTTGTACCAGCCTCCATTGTTGTGTACTTCATAGAAGTGCACGTTGTTAGAAAACAGTGAGCCAATGAAGGCGAACGGACAGATGAGTCCGTGCCAAAATCCATGCACGAACCCTGCCACACTACCACCTGCTCCGGCTGTGTGAACGGCGGGATTTGGTCCTGCCGTGCATCCGGCCAGTAGTGTGAGGAATAAGATCAGTGCCATCAGAGGCAACTTGTTTCTCATTGTTTTTGTCTCCATTTTTAAAATGTACGTCTCGAGCCTTATTGGGTTGGGGCTCAATTCTCATAATATGATATCATATATAATCATATATGTCAATAATAGAAATTGTTTTGTTTTGTTATATCGTGGAGAAATGCGGAGGAGACAGGAATTTCTCCCTCGACTCAAAAATTTGTCAGTCACAAATTTTTGGTCTGCCCGCCCGCAACGATTCGCAGGCTAATCTTGCGATTCGGGCGGGGGCACCGGCTTGGCTTCGCATTTTGCTAAATGCTCAATGTGGATAGGAACAGATTCGGTCACAAGTCAATTTTGTTTCGTCAAACAAAATTGCTCGCGACCCCGCCTCAAAAATTTTTTTGCTAAAAAATTTTATCCGGCTTTCGAATCCGTCTAACGCTTTTGTTATACAAAAGCTAAACTGTCCCCTCCGCATTTCGCGAAGCTCAATGCGGAGGGGAGGAGATTCGAACTCCTGATGCCCTTTCGGACATACTACCTTTCCAGGGTAGCCCATTCAACCACTCTGGCACCCCTCCTAAAACAGACAATATTGTATCACAGATTGAAAAATGGTATTATTTTTTTATGAAAAATGTAGTTAAAAATACAATTAAATACAATGTTTTGCTTACCAAAACCAAAGGTGGCTACACATCTACCGCCCCTTCACTTCCGGGGTGTATTTCTCAAGGAAAAACTGTTGAGGAGGCGCTTGTAAACATAAAAGAAGCCATTGAGCTTTATCTTGAAGTATTATCTGAAGATGGTGAGAAATTGCCTACTGAATTAAATACTATATCAAGTTTTGTTGATGTCTTTTCTCCTGTTTCTAAAATTCATGCCTAAAAAATTTAAAATATTTAAGCCAAAAGAAATAATCAAGATTTTACTTTTAAATAATTTTAAATTACGCAGAACAAAAGGAAGTCACCAAATATTTGTAAATAACGATAACTCAAAAAGAGTGACTGTACCAATGCATAATGGAAAAGATTTATTTCCAGCTACTTTAGTCAGTATTATTCGTCAGAGTGGACTTTCTGAAAAACTTTTTAAATAAAAATATGTACATAAAAGACAAACTCATTGCAATGACAGATCTAGAAACATCAGGAGATGTCTTTGGGGTGCATGAAATACTAGAAATTGGTCTCGTTGTTTTTGATCAAAATACTTTTGAAATAAAAGAGACAATGAATGTAAAAGTTAAGCCAGAAAAAATAAATAACGCGGTACCAGAAGCTCTTTTGGTAAATGGTTACAACGAAATAGATTGGGAGGGTGCTGTATCTTTAGATGAAGCAATGCAGGAATATGCAGAGAAGACAAAAGATTGTGTTTTTTGTGCATACAATGTGAGTTTTGATTGGGGTTTTATATCTAATGCTTTTTATAAATGTAAAATACCAAATCATATGAGCACAAGAGAAAACCACGACAGGCTTGACCTTCTCTCTATTGCTTATGAAAGGGGAATGAAAGACGAGCAAAGTTTGAGCTTAAAAAATGCTTGCATTAAGTTTGGAATACCAACAGAGCCAGAAGAACACCGGGCTCTAAACGGCGCAATGACTGCTTATAATCTTTTTAAAAAGTTTTACGAATAATTTTTTAAGGAAGAGACACAAAAGCGTTTACATAATGTATTGCTATGCCACCAAAACTTCTTTCTTTGTTAAACCTCTTTGATATTTTAGATATTTCTTGTTCTAAATATTCTTTTGATGTGTTGTGATAGGTGATGTATGGTGGCAACACATCTCCTGTTTCTTGAGCTACTATTATTTCTGTTTTATATTTAAATTTGTTGGCGATTCTTATTTCATCTTGTGATATTTCTATCGAACCATCTTCACCTTCTGCTTTATTTCTGTAAGCCATTATTATTATAGAAGTATCTTCTTTTGCACTGAATATTTCGAGCAAATGTTCTACTAGAGATTTAGTCTGATTTTTGTAAGATAATTTTGGACTAAAAGTCGATTTCGAATCATAGAATTCTGGTATTGCGACAGAAAATCTCAGATTTTCTAAACCGTCTACGTTTACCAATTGTTCTACAAGAGATATAAATTTTAATAACACGTCTTCTTTTTCTTGCTCGTATCTTTCGAGCAGATATGGCTCTATGTCATATTGTATACCTCTAAATTTTATTTCATTTAGTGAATTAAATTCTTTTACATAATCCAATATTGCAAATGGTTTGTATCTATGACCGTCTTCTGCCCAGTTGCGCCACCCACCCACAGCGTCTACTTGTATGTTGCTTTCCTTCGCTTTTTTTAGAAAGTAGGAGACCGTTGAATCAAATATTTTTTTATTTTCTATATAATTTTGTTTCGTCTCTTCGTTTGTAGAAAGAGATAATATATCTAAATATGAGTCTATGGACATATAGATTACGTTTACATCTTCGTCTACTGCTTTTTTGACTATTGAATCTATATAATCGTTTGTCATATCAGGTATAGGTGTCCAGATCCATGTTCCGTGTTCTTTTTCACCTTCTCGTATTGGTTTGTTCCTGTTTATTATTGATTTTATTGAAGCAAAAGCAGAAGCTATATCATTTGTATGATTTGGTTTTATTTCTTTATATTGTTCTAAGTGAGATAAATTTTGGTTTGCCAAAATGGCTTCTCTTGTTATGTACGTATCTGAATATTGCTTTGGTTTTATGTACTCCACATTCACATTTGCAACAATGTTTTCGTTTTTAACAGGTAAGGGGATTGTGTTTATTAAAAGCGAGAATATTGCTACAAAGATAATACTTTTAAATATTAGATGATGTTTATTTAATTTGGTCACGACTTGATTTTTGATTATTTAAAGTTATTCTTTATTATAGCAAAGATGTTATTTCAAGTATTATCTTTGCTGTTGATTTATTTAGACACCAAATTGGTCCACAAAATATTTAAGCTTCGCTCAAATATTCTTGTGTACACGAATTTTGTTGGTGCAAAATTCGGATGATTAGCTCAGTTGGTAGAGCGTCTCATTGACGTTGAGAAGGTCAGAGGTTCGAACCCTCTATCATCCACCAATCCATTTATCAGGCGTTCGGGCGGGGAGCGTCTCATTGACGTTGACGATGCCAGGGGTTCGAGTCCCTTACCGCGCACAGCGTTAATAAAAACCTGCACTGCTGCAGGTTTTTTAGTTGTGCGAGACGGAGGCATGTTTTTTCATCAGAAAAAAAGCCGAGTCCGGGTCGATAAATTTTACGAGTGACTGACGAGTAAAATATTATTGACCACAAAATATATAAAATATCGAATAAAGATGTCCGGTATTTTATTATGTGATTATCAAAAAGGGTTCGAACCGTAGGTGCCCATTTTTAAGGAGCGTGAGCGAATATAAAAATGGTGCATCTCGACTGTAAGGAGAGGCGAACCCTTTATTGTTCGCAATAAATACTTATGCAAATTAGGGTTTTTCTATCTTTACTTATGGTTATATGCGGTGTTACTATTAAAGACCGATTATCATACATGTTTTTTACAAAATACGTTTATAATAAAGGATTTGGTTAGACACTTGCTTTTTTATATAAAATATGATATACTTGTAAAGAAATTGATATTAATAGTTAAAATGTTATTATTTATAAGCTTATTATTACGTTTATGTTTACAAAAATGAAAAATTCAAAAATTAATAAATCCTTTGCCTTCATTGCTTCTTTTGTAATGATTGCAAACATTGCATTTGTTACTCCAGCTAAGGCTGTTGCGCCATCTGTAATATTTACAGATTCATTTGCAGAAGATGTTGATTTTGATATACCAAATTGGGTAGATGGTGGAGGAGATAATGTAGATGACACTTATGTGACAACAGGTACACCCAGAACAGGATCTGTAACTGTGCATAATGCTCGTCTTAGAGATGGTGGTTATATAGAACATACTATAAATACATCAGGGTTTCAAAATATAAACCTCCAATACTATTGGAGAGGAGATAATGATGGAGACGGAGAATCAGATACTTTTAAAGTATTCTGGAAAAAAACTTCTGACTCTTCTTATATTCTATTAAATTCATATAGAGTTGATGATTCGAATATTTGGAGTGGTTTAGTTTCAGTAAACCTACCCGCAGAAGCAAACAATACTTCTATAGATATAAAATTTTTAGGAGATTCTAATGCTGATTCTGAAGAAGTCAGTATAGATGATGTTTCTATTTTGGGGCAATCAATCCCTGAAGTTGAAGAAACACCTGAAAATTCAGCAATGCTATGTAGTGATCATATTGATAATGATGGAGATGAATTGACAGACGATGCTGATCCTGATTGTGCTCCATTTGTTGAAACAGAAGAAGTAATATCAGCTACTCAGTGTACATTAGTTTCTGGTAATGAAACTCAAATAAATACAGGAGAAGGTTATGTTGGTGCGACTGCTACTTACACAGTTCCTGATTGGACAAATGTAATACCTGATGCAACATGGGTATGGTCTTCTTATAATGTAGTCGATCCGCTTAGTGTTACTGTTGTAAATTTTGAACACAAATTCACAGCAACTTCTACTCCAAGTTCTCTTATTCTAACTGTTGCTGCTGATAACAATGTGAACATTAGAGTAAATGGAAATTTGGTTGGTGATAATGTAGAAAACTCATTTGGTATGTCTAGTCTTTTTAGTCAAGATATATCATCTTATGTGACATTAGGTTTGAATACCTTGTCTTTTGAAGTTACAAACACTACATTTGAAGGAGCTACTCCGGAATCAAATCCAGCCGGTCTTCTTTATAGATTAGATGCAATGGGTACTGGTTGTGTTATGTCTGGAATGAATACAGCTCCTGTTATTACACTTTCTGGTGCAAACCCTCTTACTCTTACAGTTGGTACTCCATATCCGATGAACGATTTCCATGCTCATGATCTTGAAGATGGAGACGTTACTGGCTTGGTTACTATATTTAATCCTATGACATTTGTAATCGGTCCTGGAGCAATAAACACAAATATAGTCGGTACATATACAATAGTATATGGTGTAAAAGACAGCGGAGGACTTAGTGCTGTTAATGTAACAAGAACTGTTCATGTTGTGCCTGCTAAAGAATCAGGAAACACTGCTCCTACTATAGCTCTTATAGGTAATAGTCCTATGGAAATAACAGCAGGTACATCTTTTGTAGAACCAGGTGTTACTGCAAATGACTTGGAAGACGGTTCTATTCCATTCCCATCTAGTAAAATAGTTGTGACTGGTTCTGTTGATACAAACACCGTTGGAACTTACACACTTACTTACACAGTTACAGATAATGGTGGTTTGACTGCTTCTATACAAAGGACAGTAAACGTTGTCTCTGTTGTTCCTGCAGTTACTGGAACTACTGGGGGAAGAAGTGGTGGACGTAGAGGTGGTGGGGGTGGTGGCTCATCTGCCCCTCAAGTATTAGGTGCTTCTACTGTAAATACAGGTGAAGTTCTTGGAGCAAGCACATGTGCGTATCTAAATGATTATTTGAAAAAAGGATGGAAGAATGATTTGGTTGAAATGTTGAAACTAAAAACATTCTTGAATATATTTGAAAAAGAAAATCTTGCACTAACTGGAGATTTTGATGCAGAAACATTTAACGCTGTATCTAGATTCCAATCAAAGTATAAGTCAGATATATTGATACCTTGGGACAATAAAGAAGATTCAACTGGATTTGTTTATATCTTGACTAAGAAGAAAATAAACGAAATATTCTGTAACACTACTATAACTTTGTCTCCTATCGAGAAAACAGAAGTAGAGAACTTCGTTAAATAATAGAGATGACTTGCTCGTAAAGAGCACTCATTTCATCGGTTGGTATCACAACCACAGAACGTCGAGAAGGGGATAATCCCGTCTCGGCGATTTCTGTATCTGTATTTATTTGTCCGTTTATCTCTTTATCGATGTTTATATTTAAGTTTGCAAAGTCATCTGTTATAAGTTCTCTTATATATGAAGATCTTGTGCCTATTGTGCCAGTGAATACAAGCATATCGCATCCATTTAAGACGGCATACATTTTTCCTATCTCTTTTTTTATTGAATACACAAAAACATCTATTGCGTGTTGATAAGAATCTATTTCGTGTCTTTTTTCTATCAACTCTTTCATATCTCCAGTGATTTCAGAAAGGGCTTTGAGTCCACATTCTTTAGATAGAAAATTGACCAAATCTTTACCTCTTATATTCTTGGCTTCGGATATAATGGATACTACTGCAGGATCTATGTTGCCAGCCCTTTCTGCCATTATTGTGCCCTCAAGAGGAGTACAACCCATTGATGTGTCTATTGAAAGACCATCTTTTAGTGCTGTAACAGAAGTGCCTCCACCTAGATGACAAGCGATTATTTTTTCTGGTACAACTCCATAAGTTTTAATTATTTTTGACACGATACTAGAAATAGATAGTCCGTGATAACCTTGTCTTTCTATTTCAAATTCATCGACTATATATTTTGGTATTGCATAAGCTCTTGCTACTTTTGGCATAGATGCATGAAAAGAGCTGTCAGATATTCCGTACAATATCATTTCGCTATAATTAGATTTGAGGAAATTTATTTCAGATATGGTTTTTTCGATATGTAAGGGTGCAATATCGGAGGCTTTATTTAGGGACATTATGTACTCATCGTCTATTTTCTGGTCTTTTTTAAATTTGTTTCCCGGTGCGACGATTCGTATCCCGACTTTGGAATTATGAGGAATATTGTTTTTTTGTATAAAATTTACTAAAGAATCGTGTGAAATATCTTCGGTTTCTATAAAATCTATCTGAGTTCCATCTTCATAATACGCATATTTTTTGCTGGTACTACCTATGTTTAGTATCAAAATGTTTGTTTCCATAAGGCCTATTGTAGCAGTATTTTAAGACCACTTCCAATTTTCTATTTCATCTGGGTCTACACCATGTTTAAGTATGTATTCTTTATGCTCAGATATTTTTTGTTTGTACTTATTGATTATTATGTCTGCCGTAGATACGTCTATTGTGTTTTGTTTAATAAGCATTTCACATGCATCAATTACAAGATCATATCTACTTGTCTTGTTTCTTAAGTGTAAGTCAAATGGGGTAGTCGTAGAACCATTTTCTATGTACCCGTGTACAGAAAATCTGTTTTTACCATCTTGCGCCTCAAATAATATTTGTTTCAATGTCTCTGGATATCCGTGGAAATTAAATATTACAGGTTTGTCTGTTGTGTAGTAGTCTGTAAAACTGTGAAGAGGTACTTGGCATAGGGAGTTGCCTAAACCGAGAGCAGATATCTCCAGTATGTTTACATATCTTATTTTTAGATCTCTTAACTCTGATTTTAATATTTTTATTGCAGCAAGAGATTCTTTTGTCAGATATTCTCCAGCGGAAGAAAATACTATATCTGGATTTTTGTCGCTCGCAAAACCCCAAACAGCCAATCCTGTTTCTAATTCTTGTTCTGCATGTACTCCTGTAAGCCATCGTGGTTCTACTGTTTTACCTGCCACTATTATGTTTATTTGATTTTTAGATTCTAAACATCTTTTCATTACAGCAAGAGCACTGTTTCCGTCTGGTGGGAAATATACTTTTACAAAACAACCTTGTTTTTGGAGCATTGAATCAATAAAACCTGGGTTTTGGTGTGAAAATCCATTGTGTTCTTGTCTCCAACCACTCGAAGTGAGTATGTAGTTGAAAGATGGTATATTTCCACGCCAAGGTATTTCTCTTGCTATCCTCAAGAATTTTGCATATTGGTCGGCCATGCTGGAAACTACTTGTACAAAGGCCTCATAGCTCACAAAGACTCCATAACGACCCGTAAGCACATATCCTTGCATCAATGCTTGAAGAGAGTGTTCTGACAATATTTCCATTACTCTGCCGTCCTCTGTAATATCTTTGTCCCAAGGTGCTATTGGTCCAGAAAATACTCGAGACGTTTCCTCAAATATTTTGTGTATTTTGTTTGAATAAGATTCATCCGGTGAGAATACTCTGAAGTTTGAATTATCTCTATTTTCCTCGAATACTTTTTTTAGATAATTACCTATTCTGACCATACTAGATGAGCCTATTGTGCCTGGTATTGTGGCTTCTTCTGTAAATTCGGAATAATCTGGTACGTTAAATTGGGACTCTATATATTTGAGACCAAAAGTATGTTTGTTGTTGCCCATCGCAAGGGATGGTGGGGGAATTAATGATTTTATATCATCTATAAAATCGTCATCTTCCCAGAGTTCTGTAAAATTATAAGATTTGAGCCACTCTTCTATTAGTTTGAGTTCGCTCTCGTCTGTTTTTGCGTTCATACCTACAACTTGGTGTGAAAGACAATTATCCTCAATACGCTCATTATTTAATTCTTTGATACCAGTCCATCCTTTTTGGGTACGGAGTATTATCATCGGGTATCTCGGATATGAATCGTTCTCATTTTTGCCGTTTGTTTTTAGATCTTTTATTTTCTCCAGACACCTCTCTATTGTGTTGTGCATTATTTCGTATATATCGCCATGATTTTGATCTACCATAAAAGGTTCATATCCGTATCCATGGAATAGTTCTATTAGTTCTTCATTTTTCATTCTTCCAAATATTGTTGGTCCTGATATTTTGTAACCATTGGCGTGGAGTATAGGGAGAACTGCACCATCTCTTTTTGGGTTTATGAATTTTGACAAATGCCAAGCTGTCGCTGTGGGGCCTGTTTCTGCTTCACCATCACCTATAAGACAGACTGATATTAAGTTTGGATTGTCCAGTACTGTGCCCCATGCTGTGCCGAGTGAATAGCCGAGTTCACCACCCTCCAAGATGACTCCGGGAGCCGCAGGATTGCTGTGGCTAGGGAAGCCATAAGGCCATGAGAACCATTTTGATATATTTGCTATACCAGCATAATTTCTAGGCGAATTTTTGTCATAAAGTCCTAGCGTACCTTCTAGAAATAAGTTTGATTGAAGGGCGGGGAATCCGTGGCCGGGACCAAGAATAAACAGAGCGTCTAGATTGTGCTCTATTATTTTTGCATTCATTTGCGCATAGACAAAATTTATTCCCGGACATGTGCCCCAGTGTCCTAGGAGTCTTGGTTTGATATGTTCTTTTTTGAGAGGTTCTTTTAATAAAAAATTATCTTGCAAATATATTTGAATGGCTGAGAGATAATTTGTTGCCCTTACATATTTTTTTATTTTAGAAATAGTATCATCCATACAGACATTATACTTCTTGTTTTATTTATATATAAATCAAAATCTGTGTATAATTGTATATAACTTTAAAATATGATATAATGTTAAGTGAATGAATTACAAAAATAATATAGATAAAGGAGGAATATTAGTAAAATTTGGAATAGGAGCGATTATTGTTTTTATTGCAATATTTGGAAGTGTTCCAATGCTCCGAGAAACTGCTCTCGATTCTCTCTCTGCGATATATGGCAGTGTGCTTGTACAGCTCACAAATCAAGACAGATCTAATTTAAATTTAAACACTCTTACCGTTAATTCTCTTTTGGAAAAAGCCGCTCAGATGAAAGCTGATGATATGGCAAGTAGGGGTTACTTTGCTCACAATACACCTGACGGTAAGACTCCTTGGTACTGGCTCAACAAAGCAGGATATGTCTACTTATACGCAGGAGAAAACTTGGCGGTCAACTTCGAAGAAAGTGAAGATGTTCAAAACGCATGGATGAACTCTGAAGGACACAGGAAAAATATTCTAGATTCAAAATTTAAAGAAATTGGTATTGCGACTTCAACAGGTGTTTACAAAGGCAGAACAGCTACTTTTGTGGTTCAAATGTTTGGCACTCCACTCCAATAATTTTTTAACTTGGTACTTGTATTTTTAGATAAATTGTTTTAATCTAAAAAATAGAAGGAGTCCAAACAATGGATGGAATTACCATTTTTGTAGTTATGATGTTAGTGGGTTTATTCGGCTACTCACTTGGCATGACAGAATCTCAGGATGTTAAAAACATCAGCATGGAAGTCGTTGGCACTGTCATAGAAATACGAAAAGACATGGTGCTCTTTATGAACGAGGATGGAGTACTCTTATATTGCCAAGCGAAGATGGATGTGGTTGCAAAAGGTAAGAGATACAGATTCTATAGCCCGTGTATGAAGAACGGCTGTCTTTTTTACAAAGACGCGACCCCTCTATAGTTTTCATCGAGACGCCCTACTTTAAATCAGTGTGGCGTTTTCTGTTTTAATTTTCTATTTTATCTTCTGTAACTCTATATAAATATCTTCTAGTGCTTTGACCGCATCACCGGCTGCTATGTTGTTTTGATGATATAGGGCGTCTGTACAGTCCCCAGCTGCCCAGATACCATGAGTATTTGTCCTTTGTGTTTTATGATCAACTATTATGTTTTTGAATTGGTCTAATTGAACTACATTTTCTACAAATTTGGTAGCAGGGAAGTGACCTATTTCTACAAATATTCCCTCGGTCTGGATTTCTTCTGTAGTGTCAGAATCTTTTGTTTTATATACAAAAGAAGTGACCATTTTTTCTCCTTTTATCTCTACTGGGGCGACGTTTGCTATTGCTTTAAATTTCGGATTGGCTAAAGCCTTTTCTACTGATACAGGATCTGCTTTAAAATCTGTGCGTGCAAAAAGAGTCACACTTTTGCAATATGCAAGGAGTTGCAATGCTGATTCAAATCCGGCGTTTCCTCCTCCGATTACAACAACGTCTTTACCTGCAAAAAATAATCCATCACAAGAGGCACAATATGTAATACCTTTACCTTCGAATTCTTTTGCACCAGGTATTTCTAGTTTTCTTCTTGAGCTACCTGTTGCTACTAATATTGTTTTTGTTCGGTATGTGCTTTTGTTTGTCTTCACTTCAAAACCTCCTTCTATTTTTGATACATTTTCTACTCTTTCTGATTCTTTGATATCTACATATTCTCCGGCATAAAATTTGGCATGATTTTTTAAATCCTCTGCAAGTTTGATGCCAGAAATAGCCACTGTACCTATCCAGTTTTGGATTTCTTCTGACTCAATGCTTTGTCCTCCAAAACTCTCTGTAATGAGAGCTGTTTTTATTTGTTTGCGAGCAGCGTATACACTTGCTCCTGCGCCTGATGGCCCACCTCCGATGATTATAAGTTCGTACATGTAAACATTATATACTTTTTAATATATATTTACAAAAAAGCGAGATAGTTCTCGCTTTTTTAAGTTTATTTCAATTTTGATCTGCGCAAGAATGCCGGAACAGCACCCCACTCGTCGTCATCGTCTATGATGTTTGATTTCTTTTCTTCTTCTTTCTTATCTTCCTCTTTTTCTGTATTTGTAGGAACGTTTTCAATTACAGGAGTTTGGATTTCTCTTTTTTCTTCTTTACCGAAAACAGAATTAAATATTTTTCCTTTGTTTGAGTCTTCTTCTCTCTGTTCTTGTCTGTCTTCTATTCTGTCACCAAAAATAGCTTTTTTAATTTGATTTTCTGGGAAACCAGAAGCGATAACAGTTATTTTTATTTCACCTTTCTTTAGTTTTTCGTCTCTTACTGTACCGAATATAATTTTTGCATTTGGATCTACTGATTCTGTGATGAATTTTGCTGCGTCGTGTATTTCAAACATTGTAAGGTCATCTCCCCCTGCAATAGAGAATAGCACCCCTTTTGCGCCATTTATTGATACTTCAAGGAGGGGAGAGTTGATGGCTAGTTTTGCAGCTTCTTCTGCTCTTTTTTCTCCTGATGCGCGTCCTATACCCATAAGAGCTCCTCCTGCACCTTCCATGACTGCTCGTATATCGGCAAAGTCTATGTTGATGATACCTGGCATTGTTATGAGGTCTGAGATACCTTCCACTGCTTGTTTTAGTATATCGTCACACATTGCAAAAGCATTTTTTGCGAGAGTATCTTTGCTTATTGTAGAGAGAATACGATTGTTTGGGATAACAATAAGAGCATCTACTGATTGACGAAGTTCTTCGAGTCCTTGCTCTGCAAGACGCATTCTTTGTTGGCCTTCGAAAGAAAAAGGTTTTGTGACTACTGCCACTGTAAGGGCACCTAGTTCTTTTGCTGTGCGTGCAATAACAGGAGCAGCTCCTGTGCCTGTTCCTCCTCCTAGTCCACAAGCAATAAAGACCATGTCAGCTCCTTTGATGGATTCTTGTATTTCTTCTTTTGTTTCTTCCACTGCTCTTTTACCGAGCTCTGGATTCATTCCGGCACCCAATCCTCTTGTGAGGTTTTTACCAATGTGAATTTTTTTCTTTGCCTCTGAGTAGTGTAAATCTTGAGCGTCAGTGTTTACTGATATGAAATCAACTCCACGCACTTTTGAGTTGATCATATGATTTACCGCATTCTTTCCTGAACCACCAACTCCGATGACTTTTATGCGAGCAAATGCTTCTACTTCTGGTTTTATTTGAGGCATATTATTAAAGTTTAAAGGAATAATTTTTGATTTTACTAAAGGTATTTATGAATTTTCTGCAATCCAATACCTATATATCGTATCAAAAAAAGCTTTAAAACACAAAGCTTGAATAACTTTTTTATTATGTCATAAAAACAATGGAGTTAAGGTAAAAATTGTTTTACTATCTTCCAGATATTTAAAAATACGTTTAAGCTTTGTTTTTTGAGACCAAGTCTCTCTTCTTCTTCTGGTAGGTTGCCCATGATGCATAATCCATATGCTACAGACCAAGACGAATCTTTTATTTGAAATTTACCGTTTTGAATATTGAGTGATGCTATGCGTGAAGGTAGTTTGAGATAGTTTCTGGCCAAATCTTCTATTGCGTTTATCGAAGACGAGCCCCCTGTTATAATTATTCCTGCTGGCAATAATCCTGACTTGCCGATTTTTTTGAGGTGAGCTTCGATTAATTCAAATATGTCTCCCATTCTTGCTGAAACTATTTCTTCGAGTTTCTTTTTTGAGAAATTAAGCGAAGTTACGCTTCCTAATTTTATTGACTCTGCTTCTTCTAACGAAATTTTTAGTCCGAGAGCTATGTCGTTTGTAATGTCACTGCCACCGATAGGAAATACTTCTAGAGACATCGGTATGTTATTTTCAAAGACTACGATTGACACTGTTTCTGCTCCTATATTTGCAAGTACGCATCCAGCTATTTTTTGACTCTTAGAGAGTGTTACAAAAGAGGCTGCGATAGGTGAGGCAACCACATCTATAACTTCTACTCCAGCTTGCTCTACGGCCTCTACAAGGTCATCTAGATGTGGTTCTATGCAACTGACGAAGAGTGCTTTTGTTTCTAGTTTTACAGCTTTTGTTCCTAAAACTCTACCTAATACGACTTTACCATCAGCTTTCCATGACGTTGGTATGGAGTATATTATTTTTCTGTTTTGTATTGTTGGTGTGGGTATTGCATTTTCTGCGTTTGATATAGCTTGTTCCATATCAGTTTCTGTAATTTCTTGGTCTGCTCTACTTACTATTGTTGATCCTTGAGAATGAATACCAGAAAGACCAATACCTCCTATAGATATAAAAGCTTTTTTTATATGTATGCCAGAAGATTTTTCTGCTTGAGCACAAGCTAAAGCGACGCATTTTGTTACGTCTGTTGTGTTTACTATGTATCCATGTCGAAGGCCTTTAGATTCAGATCTACCTGTGCCGATTATTGTAGGGAGTGATTTGTCTTCTCCGTGTTCTGCCACTACAACACGCACTTCATACGTTCCTACGTCTATACCGACTGTAATGCGTGAGCTCATATCTTTCCATTTTACTACCATGTTCCATTCCTATCAAATGAAGACATCCGTGGATAACTAAAAAAAGCATGTATTCAGGAAATGTCATATCAAATTTTTTACATTTTTTCTCTGCTATTTTTGGAGTTATAAAAATTTCTCCCATTTTTTTTGATAGCGAAAAAGAAAGAACATCAGTCGGATAATCTTTCTGTCTTGTGGAGTTATTTAGTTTTCTAGATTTTTTTGTACCGATTAAAACTATTGAAAGTTCGTAGTCTTTGCCACAGATATCATTCTTGATATCTTCGAAAGGTAATTTTTTAAATGAATTAGGTACAAAAAAATTGTTTTTAAGAGTAGAACTCAAAAAAACATTTTTTTCTTCTTTTAGTATTTTCATTCCTTATTCTAGAGTTCCAGGCATTTTACCCATCTTTATGAGTTCTCTTATGCGAGTTCTTTCTGCGATTCTTTTTAGAGTTTTCTTCTTTTTTACGTATTCTGAAGGCTTACGAGCACTGTATCTTATGCCTCGGAGACGAGAAAGAACACCAGAGCCTTGTACTCTTTTTGTAAATTTTCTTATGAGGCCAAGATTGTTGTCATTGCCGCTTTTTATAACTTCTACGTTTGTTGCCATATTGTGTGTCTATTATAGCATATCTTGTTTTTTATGCAAAATATTACTAATTTAATGATTTTATGTATGAGCTTAGTTCTGTTATAGGGACTATTTCTTGGGCTCTATTTGCAGTATTTCTTACCATAACACTGTTTTCTATGGCTTCTTTTTGACCTATTAAGAGTATGTAAGGTATATCTGAAGATTCGGCAACACCCATTTGGCTACCTAGCTTGTCTTTTGCTATTGAGTGTACTACATGTATATTTGCTTTGTATAATTCTTCAAGAATCAAGAAACTCTTTAATTTTGCTTCCGGTCCGAATTGTACTAGGTAGCAAAATGGTTTTGTTGTTTTTGCTTTTACAGATTTTAATGGTTTTTTAATTTTTGCAGAAATATTTAATATGCTACTAGGTAAATCTTTTTTGTAGCCTATTTTTTTACCTAATCTGTTGAATCTAAATCCATGAGCAAGTTCTTCGCCGTCTTGTCCGATTGAAAAAACAGTTTCGGCACCCATCTGCATGTCTCCGTGCAGATGGTGATCTATTGAGTAAGGTATCTCCATTATTTCCAAAAATTCCAACACTTCTTTAAAGTGTATTCTGCTTTGCTCTGATAGAAAATCTATTGATTTAGGACACAAATCTATCCAATTTTTCCAAACTTCTTTTGGTTCTTTGAGAAGTACAAAAGGATCTTTTTTTATTGCTTGCCTTAATTCTGCATCAAAAGAGTTTATATTTTTCTTTATAAAAACATTTATTTGTTTCTGAAATTCACTCATTGAATCTTTGTCTCCAATTGAGTTAACTCTCACTTCTGTTTCTTTGTAGCCAAGTTCTCTTAATATATTTAGTCCTGCTTGTATCGAGATACATTCACATACACTTTTTGATGATCCCATCGTTATAAGAGACGATTCGATTCTTAGAGGTTTCTTTCTCTCTTTTCCACCTTTGAATGGTCTGTCGCAGTAGAGCATTGCCGGTTGTGGTGTTGCCATCATTTTGTCTTCAAAGTACATACGCAAAAGTGTAGCTTTTTCAGATGGTACGTATTTTTCATCAAAACTTTTTACAACATCAAAATCTTCTTTTTTGATACTAGGAGTTTCTATAGGAAAAAAACCAAAAAATCGAGCTATTTTGTCTATCTCTGTGTGTTCCTTAAGTCCTCTTTTTTCTATAGGTGTAAAATCCATATTTTTATTTATTTATAAATCCGGGCCACAAATCTATTTTATTAAAAGGGAAGAGTCTAATGAGCGGTCTCCCTATTATATTTTTTCTTGGTATTGTACCCCAAACTCTAGAATCAGAACTTCCTGCTCTGTTGTCTCCCATCACAAAATATTCATCTTCTTTTAATACAAAATTTAAGTTCTCTTGTTTTTTGTATACTACATAAGGTTCATCTAAAACTATGCCATCTTTGTTTGATTCGTTGTATATAGTAACCACACCGTCGTTGATTGAAACTGTTTCGTTTGGAAGACCTATTAATCTTTTTATAAAGAATTTAGATGGATCTTTTGGATATCGGATTATAAGAAAATCTTGTCTTTTTGGATCTTCAAATCTTTTACTTATTTGTTCTACTATAAGATAATCTGAGTCTTTGAAAGTAGGGTATGAAGATGCTCCTTCCACAATATAAGGTTGGGCAATGTATAGTCTAAAAGGTATAACTATAATAAGGGCTATTAGCCCATATTGTATCAATTCGAGGATTCCACCCTCTTTTTTGTTCTTGTTGTCCTCCATGATTTAAGGCATTATATTATATATATCGATTAATTCAAAATTTTATGTTTTATATTGTTGGCTTGGGTAATCCTGGAGAAGAATACGAAAAAAGTAGACACAACATTGGCAGGATGTCTGCTTCTGCTTTTATGAAAGCAAAAGATTTTTCTGAATTTAAAAATGATAAAAAATCAAAATCTTTGGTTTCAAAAGGTGTTGTCGGAAAAGAAAAAGTGACTCTAATTTTGCCAGAGACTTTTATGAACAAGTCTGGACCTGCAATTTCAAGTTTTGTTAAACCAAAAGATTCAAAATCTAAAAAAGGCATCGAAAATGTTGTGGTTGTATATGATGACTTGGACTTACCAGTAGGTACAATGAAGATTTCTTACAATAAAGGCACTGGAGGACACAGAGGTCTTGATTCTATTGTTAAAGCTCTAAAAACAAAAGAATTTACAAGAATACGAATTGGTGTCTCCGCTGTCACTTCTTCTGGAAAAATAAAAAAGCCAATAGGGGAGGAAAAAGTTCTAGATTTTATATTGGGTAAAGTAAAAGATTCAGAAATGGTTGAACTAAAAAAAGTATTCAAAAAAGTGAATGAAGCTTTAGAAACTATAATAGTGGAAGGCAGAGAGCGTGCAATGAATGTTTTTAATTGATTGACTAGTGTGATTTTTCGTATATCCTAATTTTTAGGAGTGTTAAAAATGGAAATGACCATAGCAGAAATGGCCAAAATGCTCGACATAGAAGAAGGCGAGCTTGATGTGCTTAGAGCACAAGAACAAGCTGGGAGTCTTCCGGAAAACTATCCCACACTAGAATATTATCTAGGGAGTCAAATTCTTCTAGTTCTGAATCGACGCTGGGATAATCTAAGGATGGAGCGTCTTGGGGTGGAGTATGATAGACGTCGAACGTTCAAGGGTATGTCTAAAATGCTCGACACGTTAGAGCTTTTGGTAAAAAGTCTGGAGACTGAAAAGCTGTGATGATACGAAAAGGCCGTGGAGATTCATCTCCACGGCCTTCCGCTTTTTTTCTAGAAATTATTTACTATTTTCCTTCTATAAATGACAATGCCATTTTTTGTTCTTTTGGATCGAATACATTGATTTTGAAATTGTAACTCTTTCCTAATTCTAGTTTTTCTCTGAGTTTTTCTTCTCCTCCAAATTCAGAAACATGTACAAGACCAGCTACACCTTCTTCGATAGAAGCGAGTGCTCCGTGTTTGTTGAACTTGATTATTACACCACTAACAGAATCATCTTTTTTGTATTTCTTTGCTGCTCCACTCCAAGGATTTTCCTTGAGTGCTTTGATAGAAAGAGATACTTTGCCGTCTTTTACTTCTATCACTTTTACTTTTATTTTGTCTCCTACTTTTGCAAATTTATGAGGATTGTCTACAAGACCCCAATCTATTTCTGATATGTGAACCAAACCTTCAAGGCCGTCTTCTATTTTTACAAATATACCGAAATCTACTACTCCAGTAACTTCACCATTTAGTTCATCTCCTAATACATATTTGTCTATTATCTTTTCTTTTTCTGTACTATCTGGATCTTTTTCTGAGAATATTAGTTTACCTTCTTTTGAGTTTGCTCCAATTATTGCAACAGACAATCTTTGTCCAACTAGTTTTCTTAATTCTTCTATAATCTTATCTTTATCACCGTCTGCTATACGAGGGTAGTGCTCTGTTTTTAGCTGTGAAGCAGGCAAGAAACCTGTAATACCTTGCCATACAAGCATAAGTCCTCCTTTGTTTGCTTCTGTAACCACAAGATCAAATACTTTTTTGTCTCTGATAGCTTCTTCTGCATCGCTCCATATAAGAGCTTGTTTAGCTTCTTTTAGAGATATTTCGATATAACCTTCTGTGTTGTCTCTGCCTATTATTTTACCTGTTATTTTGTCGCCTATGTTTATCTTTTTTACAAGATCTCTTGCATTTATATATTCACGACCAAAAATAACTCCCGTACCCCATGGTGGTAAGTCTACATATACCGCATTTTTTGCTATAGATATGACAGTACCTTCTACTATCATGTCTTTGTCTGTTCCTAGAGTTGTTTGTTCTAGGAATTTTGACATAACACCAGTCTTTTCTTCTACACTAACGTTTTGTTTTTTCATTTTTTTATGATTCAAAGTTTTCGTCTATAAATCCGTAATTAGTATATTTTATATACGAGGTGAGGCTTTGAAATGTTAATAATAATTCTGGTTAAAAATCCAGAAACTTGATGTTTGACTCAAGCCTACGTATACTATCATTAATTTTATAAGAATCAATAGTAATTAATTAAATAGAATATATGAAAAACACTTACTTAATAATAGGTCTTTTGATCATTGTGGCTGTAATAGCTTTTGTATTTTGGACAAAAAAGACAGAAGCTCCAGTAGAAAATAGTGTTGATAAAAATGTATCAGCATCCAGTACTCCTATAACAGTAGGATCTTACAAATTGAACACAGAGACAAGTAAAATAGGTTGGAAGGGTGAAAAAATAACAGGTTCAACAGAAGAAGGTACTGTAATGTTGAGTGGGGGTGATATTGAGGTGAATGAAGATGTAATAACTGGTTATTTTGGTATCGACATGAATACAATAACAAGTAATCCTAATATAGAAATGTTGGTAAAACATTTAAAAAATGATGATTTCTTTGCGGTAGACAAATTTCCTGAAGCTTTCTTCGTGTTAAAAAGTATGACACCTTCTTCTCCTGATTCAGAAGGAAGATATTTAGTAAGTGGTGATTTAACCATAAAAGGCATAACGCAACCGGTTTCTTTCATTGCTTCTGTCTCTTCTGTTGATAACGAAATATCTGCAACGGGTTCTTTTGCTCTTAATAGAACTTTGTGGGATATAAAATATGGTTCATCATCTTTCTTTGGTGATTTGGGGGATAAAGCAATCAGGGATGCAATAACAATCACTATTGACTTGAAAGGTACAAAGGTGATACAATAATAGGGTAAGTCAAGTTCTATATTGTTTGTTTTGCGCGCTTAAACGCCCGAGCACAACAAGCGGAACTCGCTTGGTCGTTTTAATCAAAAGATAATATAAAGCACGCAATGAAAAAGCTTTTCGTAGGCAATTTGCCATACAAAACAGGCGACACTGAGCTTAAAGAGATGTTCTCTCAAGCAGGTGAAGTAGCAGAAGCTATCATCATCATGGACAAGGAACGAGGTCTTTCAAAAGGTTTCGGTTTCGTAACTATGAACGATGATGCACAAGCTGATGCAGCTATCCAAATGTGGAATGGCAAAGAAGTTGAAGGCAGAGCTCTCACAGTAAATGAAGCTCGTCCTCAAGAAAACAGGCCTCGTACAGGAGGAAACTTCCAAAGAAGATAATTCTTAGATGTTTCTAAAATCAAAAACACCGGAAGATAAAACTTTCGGTGTTTTTGATTTTTGTATAAAGTTAAAAACCGATCTCCTAAAAGGAAACCGGTCTTTTTGGATAGTATAAACAAGATGCCACTGCAACCTCTTATGTTATTGATTCTGCCCTGTTGCCAGAGGGATTCAACGGATTCGGAGTGATTCTACGCAATGAGAGAGCTTGTTATCTATCTACTTAAATCATATATATATGATTTAAAAAGCAAGCTAGTTAATATATAATTAGTTTATGAACAAAAAAGTCATCTGGATAATTGGTTGTGTTGCTGTTGCGTTGTCTTTTTTGATTTTAAATTTTAAATATTCAATTTTTAAATCTGAGCCTATTGAAACTATAAAAATCAACAATATTGTATTAAATGTAGACGTTGCTGATACTCCTGCTCTGAGAGAGCAAGGTCTATCTGGTAGAAAAGGATTGGGAGAAAATCAGGGTTTGCTTTTTGTATTTGAACAAGATGGTTTTCATGGTTTTTGGATGAAAGACATGCTTTTTCCTATCGACATCGCATGGATAGATAAAAATAAAAAAATAGTACACATAGAACATTCTGTTAGTGAAAAATCTTATCCAAAAATATTTTCTCCAGCATCACTATCTCTCTATGTTTTAGAGACTAATGCTAATTTCTTTGAAAAAAACAAAATCAATATTGGAGATAGTGTTTCTTTTTGATTTGTCTTTCTTTTCTCCGGTTTAAAAATATGAGTTATTAGACAATATGTTTTACATTGCACAACAAATATTTTGTTGTGCTTATCCACATGACGAAGCTTATTTTAAAATTGTAAAATGTTATGACCAATTTGATGGAAATTTACAAAATTTTACTAAAATTTTGTAAAAAAATCGGTTTTTTATTAAAAATTTATTAAAAAATACAAAATATGAACATTTTTATCACCAAAAGAGACGGGACAAAAGAAATTTTTAATGCAGACAAAATAAATCGTTCGATTGAGAGAGCCTGCGTTGATCTTTCTGACCCTGTTGGCATGGTGATACAAATTGCAAATGACACTAGACTTACTCTTTATGATGGTATAACTACCGAAGAGATGGACAAAGCAACAATCAATGCTGCTGTTCAGAATATTCAACAAGACATAGAGTACGACAAAGTCGCTGTGCGTCTGTTGCTAAAGACAGTCTACAAAAGAGTTTTAGGAGACTATGACTTGGATGACAATGTTGATTTAAAGAAAAGACATAGGGACGGTTTTATAAAATATATCAAAAATGGTATAGCTGAAAATAGACTACATAGTGATATGGGTTCTAAGTTTGATCTAGAAAAAATAGCAGATTCTTTGGTTTTGGAGAGAGATGAAAAATTTTTGTACTCTGGACTAGATGGTTTGCTAAACAGATATGGCATTAAAGATACAAAGCAACAACCACTTGAAACTCCACAATATCTTTTTATGAGAGTGGCGATGGGACTCTCTTACAACGAAAAAGATCCGACAGCTTGGGCAATAAGATTTTATAACAAAATGTCCGAGCATGATTATATTGCAGGAGGATCAACAAATCTTGGCGCCGGAACAATAAGACCTACTCTTTCAAATTGTTTCTTGCTTGAAATACATGATGATATGGAGCACATAGCAAAATCTGTATCAGATGTAATGCTTCTTTCAAAAGGTTCTGGAGGTTTGGGTGCTTCTGTGACAAAACTTCGTGCAGCTGGGTCTCCGCTTAAATCAAATTTCGGTGGAGTATCAACCGGTCCTACTACTTTTGCAAAAATAATCGACACTGCAATACGTGCGATACAAAGAGGAGGAAAGAAAAAAGGTGCACTATGTTTCTATATGGAAAATTGGCACCTAGATTTTCCAGAATTTATAGATTGGAAACACAACGCTGGAGATGATTATCTAAGAATGAGAACAGCAAACACTGCTGTATTTATATCTGATGAATTTATGAAGAGAGTTAAAAACGGAGATGACTGGTACATGTTTGATCCAGCAGACGTGAGAGGACTCGACGAACTTTACGGAAAAGCATTTTCAGAAAAATATAATGAGTACGTAGCCAAGGCTCAAAAAGGTGAGATGCGTACATTCAAGAAAGTTCCTGCTCGTGAACAATACAGACAAATACTTGTAGCTCTCCAGACAACATCTCACCCATGGCTCACATGGAAAGATACAATAAACTTGCGTGCTCTAAACAACAATACAGGCACAATACACATGTCTAATTTGTGTACTGAGATTTGTTTACCACAAGATAGAGAAAATGTTGCTGTTTGTAACCTTGCTTCTATAAACTTGGCAGCTCACGTGCAAAACAAAGAAGTAAAATGGGGCAAGTTAGAAGAATCAGTACGTCTAGCTATCAGACAGCTCGATAACCTCATCGACATAAACAAACTTCCGATACCTGAAGCAGAAAAATCAGACAAAGAAAATAGAGCGGTTGGACTTGGTGTGATGGGTCTCTCTGACACAATTGAGCAATTAGGAATGGCTTATGATTCTGATTATGTTGCTGATTTTGTCGACAGAATATTTGAGTTTGTGAGTTATATGGCAATCGATGAAAGTGCAAACTTAGCTCAGGTGAGAGGTTCATATAAAAATTACGAAGGTTCTCGTTGGTCTAAGGGAATGGTGCCAATAGACACGATAGCCACAATGGAAGCAGAGAGAGGAATTCCTGTAACAGTTCAAAAAGAAAGTAAACACAAAGGTCTAAATTGGGATATCTTGAGAGAAAAAGTAAAGAAGGGGATGAGAAACGCAACTTTGCTTGCCGTTGCACCGAATGCAAATATTGGACTTGTTGCCGGCACTACTCCTGGTATCGATCCTAGATTTGCTCAGATATTCTCTAGAAATAAAATATCTGGTAAATATGTAGACATCAACCACAACCTTGTAAAAGATTTGAAAAACATGGGTCTTTGGGAAACAGTAAGAGAACAAATAATCGAACATCAAGGAGACATTGCAGACATCGCCGGCATTCCAGATCACATCAAAAATATTTACAAAACATCTTTCACCACTTCTCCTTATGCCTTTATAGAAGTCGCGGCTCGTGCTCAAAAATGGGTTGATCAAGGACTTTCTCGAAATATGTATCTAGAAACAAGAGACATCGACGAGACAATGAAAATATACTCAACTGCTTGGGAGAAAGGTGTAAAAACTACATACTACTTACACATGAAGCCAAGACACACTGCTGAGCAATCTACTACTCGTGTGAATAAAGCAGAGAAGATGGGTAAGACTGGTTTTGGTGCCGTCGCTAGTGCTTTGCAAAGCAAAGAGCAAAAAGAAGTAAAAATTGAAACTCCAATAGTTGGTTTCGGTGCCCCTCTTCAAAAAACATTAACTCAAGAATTACCGATTACAACACCGGAAACAATAGACTTGTCTAGACAGTCTGAACATGTAGAAAAAAAGTTAATGGATGATTTTGTATCTAAAATAGAAATAGATTTGCCACAACCAACACCATTTGCAAAGGAGTTGGATATGGAAGCAAAAGAACCCGCCTTTGTGATGAATAGTGATAAGGCAAAAGTGTGTCCAATAGATCCAGCAGAACGTGCTCAGTGTGATAGTTGTCAGTAATAAAAAACAAGTAACTAAAGTGGAAACAATTAACCAAAAGTAATCATAATTAGTTAATTGTTAGTAGTTATGAGTTAATAGTTCCTGGTTATTAGTTAGTAGTTATGAGTTAATAGTTCTTGGTTATTAGTTAGTAGTTATAAGTTAATTTTTAAAATACTATGTTGTTAGGAAAAGCGTCCCCAGAGGACATGAGTTTGCATCCAATACGTTATAAATGGGCTTATGATTTGTACAATCAGGCAGTGAGAAACACTTGGTTTCCACATGAGATTGCTCTTAAAGAAGATTTGGAAGATTTTGAAAAAATGACAGAAGACGAACGTCATGCTGTGAAGTTTCTAATGGCCTTCTTTAACCCTGCAGAGCTCATAGTCAATCGTTCTATCGCTCTTGGTGTATATCCATATCTAAAATCTCCAGAATGTCACCTCTATCTTGCAAAGCAAATGTGGGAGGAGGCAAACCATTGTGTGGCTTTCGAATATGTACTCGAGACTTTCCCATTTGATAGAGAAAAAATATTCGATTTACATCTTCAAGTGCCTTCTATGGTTGCCAAAGAAGATTATATAAACAAGTACATGAAGAGAATGACCGAAGATGATTTGGATATCAGTACTGTTGATGGTAAAAAAGATTTCGTCAGAAATTTGGTAGCAACAAATATTGTGATGGAGGGTATTTGGTTTTATTCTGGCTTTATGGTCGCTCTTTCTTTCCGCCAGAGAAATCAACTAAGAAATTTTGGTTCTATGATCAACTGGGTGCTTCGTGACGAGTCATTGCATCTAAAGTTCGGTATGAACTTGATTCAAAATATTCTAGAAGAAAATCCAGAACTTTTGACTGAAGATTTTGCAGCAGAGATTAGGGATATTGTCGTAGAAGGAGTGAACTATGAGATTGCTTACAACAAAGATTTGTTCCCAAATGGAATCTTAGGATTAAACACTGACTATGTGAACCAATATGTAGAATATGTGGCGGACAGACGCCTCGAAGAGCTTGGTCTTCCAAAATATTACGGATCTACAAACCCTGCAAAATGGATGGGTACAGCAACAGATGTGTTTGAACTTGTAAACTTCTTTGAAGCACAAAACACTTCATACGAAGTGGACGGCCACTCTGCGACAGTAAAAAAGGATGAACCAAAAGCACCGGAAGAGCCGAAGGGGGAGTAGGGGGAATTAAAAATTGAAGATTTAAGATTATAAAATCAAACCAAAAACCCTTGAAATATAGGGTTTTTGGTTTTGTGTGTAAAAATACTTGACTTTTACATATATATTGTGCTATAATATAGTGCAGAAGGAGACCGACAAAATGGCACTTTCGCCACAACAAATGAAACTCTCTGAAAGCGAGCTTTGGAAGGTAAGTCAATTAGAAAAAGAGATTGACACCATGCTCTCTCGACTCCCAGAGCCTCGTGTTGGAGAAAAGCTCACGGTTAATATTGAACAAGTAATCTCTCAAAGAATCTTTGCAGAGATTCGGTTCCGTTATTTGGATGCAGGATGGACTCAGGTGTCTTTGGATTCATCCTGTAAAATCTTGACTTTTCTACTAAATTTGTAACCCGGTTCGCGCCGACGGAAGACCCGTCTGTGTGTCAGCCGGGTTTTTCTTTTGTATAAAAATGAAAACTGTACGACCATTGCTGGTCGTACAGTAGTCCTTATTAGGTGGTTTGTGTTGTCTCGTCCTCTTTGCGAAGATTGGCTCCACAATAGGGGCAAAAATTGATTTGTATCATGATTCTATTTTCTTTAGAACCCCATTTCGGTTTCTCTCCAGTGTTCTCGAACACCATCGCAGGTGTTCCGTTGTGTGTTCTGAATTCAAGTCTGCACGGAAGTTGAGGTAGGGGTGAAGTCATACCCTTAGGTATTTCTTTGCATTCATGGATCATTGTGGTTCTCCTGAATAAAATATATTCATAATAATATATTTGTCAATTTAAATACTTATAAACACCTCTAAAAAATATATTTGATATACTTATATAAATGAATCCCGTAGTAGAAAATGACATTAAAAGCTTACGGGATAAATTTATTAAGTTCCATATTTGTCTGACGTTTACATTATTATTTAATCAAAGGTGATACGTGCTTTTAAGGCAATGTCATTTTTCACTACAGGATGAACAAAAAAATAAAAGTGGCAATCAATGGTGCGGGGCGCATTGGTCGAGCGTTTTTAAAACTCGCTCAAACACGTGAAGAATTAGAAGTTGTTGCAATAAATGATTTGGGAGATATTTCAAATATTGCATATCTATTAAAATACGACACCGCCTATGGCAGTGCTCAGTTTCCTGTGTCTTTAAATGAACAAAAAACCTCACTTTTGGTTAATGGAAAAGAAATAAAATTCTTGAGCGAGAAGGATCCGAGTATGCTTCCTTGGAAAGATATGGAAGTAGATGTTGTTGTGGAATCGAGTGGTGCGTTTACTAGCTACGAAAAAGCAAAAGCACATATTGTGGCAGGTGCAAAGAGGGTTGTAATTTCTGCTCCAGCAAAAGACGCTCCAGCAGATGAGACTCAAGCTACGATACTCATGGGAATAAACGACGATAAATTATTATCAACTGTAGTTTCTTCTAATGCTTCTTGTACTACAAACGCTGGTGCTCCTCTTATTCAAATACTAAATGAGACAGTCGGTATCGAAAAGGCAGTATTAAACACGGTACACGGATACACGGCTAGTCAAAGTATTGTAGATGGTCCAAATAAAAAAGATTGGAAAGAAGGACGTGCTGCTGCTCAAAACATTGTGCCTACTTCGACAGGTGCAGCTATAGCTGTGACAAAAGTTATAACAAGTTTGGAAGGTAAGTTTGATGGACTTGCAATGAGAGTGCCTGTTGTCTCTGGATCAATCGTTGATGTAACTTTTATATCAAAGAAAAATACTAGTGTAGAAGAAATAAATAATATATTAAAAAATGCTTCTTCTGACCCAAGATGGCAAGGAATATTTACTGTAACAGAAGATCCGATTGTTTCTTCTGACATCATAGGTTCACTTTTTGGATCAATTGCCGACCTCAGTCTTACAAAAGTAATCGATGGAAATTTGGTAAAAGTATGTGCTTGGTACGACAATGAAATGGGGTATACAGCTACACTTATAAAACATGTACTTAAAATAGGAACAAATAATCAGTAGGTGTTATTAGTTAATTGTTAATTGTTTTATGCAAATATATTTTGCTTCTGACCATGCAGGGTTTGAGATGAAAGATGCTCTCATTCCTTATGTCAAAAATCTTGGTTTTGAAGTATTCGACTGTGGAGCATATAAGTTTGACTCGGAGGACGATTATCCTGTTTTTATAAAGAAAGCGGCAAAAGAAGTGAGTGAAAATCCAGATAAAGCAAAGGCAATAATATTGGGTGGTTCTGGGCAAGGTGAAGATATGGTGGCTGATAAATTTAAAAACGTAAGATCGGCAGAATATTATGGTGGAAATCTTGAAATAATAAAACTTTCTCGAGAACACAATGATGCAAATATTTTGTCTTTGGGTGCAAGATTTCTGTCTATTATAGAAGCAAAAGAAGCTGTAAAACTTTGGCTCTCCACTCCTTTTTCAAACGAAGAAAGACATAAAAGAAGAATAAAACAAATATAAAATGACAGAAGTAATTCCGGCTATTTTGCCAGACAATTTATTATCAATACAAAGCCACTTTGAAAAAGTGATTGGTTTGGTAAAGAAAGTTCAAATAGATATTGTAGATGGCGAGTATGCTCCGTCGAAAACTTGGCCATTTATTGATATGAAAAATTATGACTTACTCCGCATGGTGAGAGAAGAAGAACTTTTGCCATTTTATGAAAATTTTACAATAGAGATAGATATGCTTGTTCTCCATCCTATAGAATATCTCTCAGACCTCTTGTCGATTGGTGTAAAAAGTTTTGTACTTCACATAGATTCTACTGATCATATAAAAGAATGTGTAAAGACAATAAAAGATGCTGGTTGTAGTGTTGGTTTGGGTATTAAGCCGTCTTTGGATATTGCACTGCTAGAACCCTTTATATCTTCGATAGATTTTATACAGTGCATGGGTAATGACAAAGTAGGATTTAGTCATGTGGAGTTAGATGAAAAAGTTCTTTATAAAATAACTCATCTAAAAAAAACTTATCCTAAACTCCCAATTCAAGTAGATATTGGAGTAAACTTAAACACAGCAATCGAACTCGTATCCGCTGGTGCTAATGGTCTTGTTTCTAATTCGACAATTTTTAATGCGCCAAATATAAAAGAGGCTATAATGAATCTAAAGAGAGTTTAATATAAAAATATTTTATGGAACCACTAGCTACTCAAGAAAACATAAATCAACCAAAATCAAAAATAAGCAGAGAAGTATTTCTGATTATAATTCTTGCTGTCTTATTAATTTTGGTCAATGGGTACTTTTTTTATAAACAATATTCAGCCCCATCTCAAGTCACTACTCAAGAATTAGTTAGAGAAACAGAAAATATGAGTGAATGGAAGACTTATAGGAATGAAGAATATGGGTTTGAATTTAAATATCCTCCCACAATGAAAATTGGAGAAGAAATTAACTTTGTCTATCTTAAAGAAAATGATTTTAATAACCCTACTTTAGAATTTATAGGTTTTTCAATACATATCTCTCCTACTAATTTTAAAGATTCAAACGAATGGATAAAAGATGAATTTAAAAACAGAAAAGAATTATATCCTATTATTAAACCTAGTTTTTTTAATGAAATACCCGCAAACTTCATTAAAGATCCTATTACAGAAGGTGGATGTGCTAGTGATTATTTAGCCTTTGTAGGAAATAATTATCTTTACAAAATAAGTTGTGTAGATACAGGAATTATTTTGTATGAAAACATTCTATCAACATTTAAATTTACTTCTATTGATACTTTGGGTACTGAAAAAGCAAATATTACTGATTGGAAAATATATAGGAATGAGAAATATGGATTTGAATTTAAGTACCCTTCTTACTATAAGCCAGTCATTATTTACAAAGACTTGGCTTTGAACGAGTTGTTTAGAGTTGATTTTGTTGCAGAGTCGTTAACTGCAGAAAGTTTCTCTCCTCCTATTAGTCTAGCCATTTGGAATAACAATAAAAAGTTGTCTTTGATTGATTGGGCAAATTCAAATAGAGATTTTTCAAACTATGGAGATGGTTACTTTAATGTGAATTTCAATAAAAAAATAATATCCCAAAATAATGCCATTAGTTATGAGTGGGAAGTTGGTGAGTATGGAAAAACTATATTAATCGAAAATAAAACTAATATATTTGTTATTAGTACTTCAAATACAGGACAGATAGATATTCTAAAAGATTTGGACAATATTTCTGAAACTATAAAATTCTTCTCAGTAGATGGATCTGTTCTATTAAAACAATGTCCTGAAGAGTGGATAGATAATCAGATGCCAGGAATTAGAGATGTTAATGATTCAAGTCAGACTAACAGACAATATTTTATCCTTAACGGCGAAAGAAGAGAGATGACAGAATTTGATATTGATTGGGTTAATAAAAATTGTAAATTAGAAAAACAAACAGTTTATTAAAATGTTTCAACTTACAGATGAAAAAGTGATATGGATGGAAGAAAAAGCGACTCAAATACGCGAGTCTATTATTGAGATGCTTACAGAAGCAGGGAGTGGACACTCTGCTGGCCCCCTTGGTATGGCAGACATTTTTACTGCCCTATATTTTCATGTTCTTGCCCATGACCCTACCCATCCTCTTTGGGAAGGTAGAGACAGGCTTATACTTTCAAATGGACATATAGTTCCAGTGCTTTACGCGACACTTGCTCACAGTGGATATTTTAAAATAGAAGAATTAAAAACACTTCGAAAATTCGGTTCTCGTTTGCAAGGTCATCCTCATAGAGAATTTATGCCATTTTTAGAAACTAGCTCTGGCCCACTTGGATGTGGTATTTCTCAATCAATAGGAATGGCTCTTGCTGAGAGAATGAATAAAGGCAAACACTCAAGCAAACAATTTTATTGTATTGTCGGCGATGGAGAATTAGAAGAAGGAAATATTTGGGAAGCTATGATGCTTGCCGGAAAAGAGAAAATACAAAACCTTACTGTAATAATAGATAGAAATAATATTCAGATAGAAGGATACACAGAAGATGTGATGCCTCTTGAGCCACTCAGACAAAAATGGGAAGCATTCAACTGGCATACACAATCGATAGACGGACATGATTTTAGACAGATAATAGGTGCAATAGGTGAAGCTCATGCTGTGTTTGATAAGCCATCAGTCATAATCGCAAACACAATCCCAGGCAAAGGAGTATCTTTTATGGAGCGACGTTATGAGTGGCACGGCAACCCTCCTGGTAAAGGTATAGACGATGTTGTACCTAAAAATATGCAATCAAAAGTGGCGATGGACGAACTCCGTACCTTGGAAGGAAAAATAAGAAGTGAACATGAATAATCCACATTTTATAGATCATATTGTTTTAATAGTTAAAGATATTAAAAAAACGACTGATTTCTATAATGTTTTTTTAGGAAAACCAGAACATTTAAATAATGATTCAGTGTCTTATAAGATTGGTAATACAAAAATATTTTTTGGTTTACCTTACAAAGAATATGAATTTTTTGATAAAGATAAAGGTGGCATAAACCATCTTGCTTTTGGTGTAAAAACTATTGAAGAATTAAAAATATTTGAAGAAAAATTAAATAATTCTCAAATAAAAAATAGTGGTATACAAATTGATAAATTTGGTGGTAATGAATTTATTTGGTTTGATGATCCTCACGGTTACAGATTGGAGTTTTATTTACGACCAGTTGATAAAAATTTTATAGGTTGGATTACTTTGAAAAGCAAGTTGGATTCCAAGAATAAAAAACCACCCCTGTTTAAAGAAGGAGAAATATGGTGGTGTAGTCTAGGTGAAAATATTGGAGTAGAAATAAATGGTAAAAGTAAGGATTTTACTAGACCTGTTCTGGTGTTTAAAAAACTTAGCAATCAAGGTTTTTTGGGTATTCCAATGACTACTCAAACAAAATCAGGTAATTGGTATGTAAGTGTAAGACAATCGGGTAAGGATGCTGTGGTAAATTTAAGTCAAGCAAGAGTGCTTAGTTTTAAAAGAATGTATAGTAAAATAGGAGAACTTGATGACGCTGATTGTTTTTTAGTATATGAGGCTTTTTTAAAATTATACGTAGTGTCTAACAAAAAATTTTCCCCACCGGATGGTGGGGTCGTGGGAAAATCCCAAATATAATAGTATTATATACTTTGAATTTCTTTTGTCAATAATCATTAATATGATAAATCAAAAATTAAAATTAAATCCAAAAATATTTGATGCAGATGTGGAGCAAATACCAATACGTAAAGGTTTTGGCGAGGGGTTACTTAAAGCAGGAGAAGAAAATTCTTCTGTGGTAGGTCTCTGTGCCGATCTTACAGAGTCTACACAAATGCATCTTTTTGCTAAAAAATTCCCTGATAGATTTATTCAAGTTGGGATAGCAGAGCAAAATTTGGTAACCGTAGCAAGTGGTATGGCTGCAATGGGAAAGATTCCTTTTACATCTTCATATGCAATGTTTAGTCCGGGGCGTAATTGGGAACAAATACGCACTACCATTTGTTATAACGATGTACCGGTAAAAATTGTAGGCAGTCACGCTGGAATCTCTGTGGGTCCAGACGGTGGAACACATCAGGCAATAGAAGATATTGCTCTTATGAGAATAATTCCAAATATGGTAGTTATATCTCCTTGTGATTCGATAGAGGCAAAGAAAGCTACACTTGCGTCTGCAAAATTAAACAAGCCAATCTATATACGTCTAGCAAGAGAAAAGACTCCGGTGATGACCACAGAAGAAACTCCTTTTGAAATAGGGAAGGCTCAAGTCTTTTTCGAACCCCCAATGAAAGCTGAAGTTGGTATTATTGCTACTGGTGCACTTGTACATAAGACCATGTTAGTTGCTCAGAACTTTGCACAAAAAGGTATTGCAATAAAAGTGTTAAATATGGCAACAATAAAACCACTTGATAATGAGGCTATTTTGAAATTAGCAGAAGAAACCAAAAGAATAGTGACTGTGGAAGAGCATCAGGTGGCAGGAGGACTAGGTAGTGCTGTTGCGGAGTTGCTATCACAAAATATTCCGACAAGGATTGAGATGGTAGGTATAAAAGATGTGTTTGGCCAATCAGGAACTCCAGAGGAGCTCATAGAACATTATGAACTAGGTGTTAATGGTATAGAAAAAGCCGTTCAAAAAATTTTAGGGTTATAGACGTTATATTTTACAAAGTATATAATATTTCTATTAGTCAGATTTAATATAAATATTTATTTTTATGGAAAGAATGGAACCACAAGTAGATACACAGGAATTATCTCCTGCGCAAGAAAAAGAATTAAAAAGATTACGAGATAGAAATGAATTTTTACAGAGCAGAAGAGATGGTTTTAATGATCTCCTAAAGAATATTGAAAACCCTGATTTCTCAGTAGAAATGATGAAAGAAGGTGGTGGTGCAGTTGTATTAAAAGTCTCTGATATCTCTTTTTCTAAAGAACAGATACTCGACATGATAGGAAGTCTGGATAGTGAAATACATGAGAACCAACGAAAAATGACTATACAAGAGTTAGAAAAGATAAAATAAAACAATTCACACACTTAAAAAACATAAATAGTTTTATATGTTATTATAGTTTCAGTTGTGGGCTATAAGCCCAGAAAGGAAGTGGTCCAGAAGAAAGCCCTGTGCGAAGAAATTCACACAGAGCTTCCGCGTTACCTATATTTATTTATTACATTATTTTCTCTGGTCTATATTCAGCGGGTGCTTTTGATATGTAAGCAAGTATTTCTTTTTGAGTAAGAAGTCCTTTTTGTGCTCCTACATGTTGTACTACGGACATAGAATTTATTGGTGCCCACAAGAAAGCATCGAAAAGTGATCTTCCTTGGACTATCGCACTTGTGAATGTGGATGCAAAAGCATCTCCAGCTCCTGTTCTTTCATAAGGAGGCTTTTCATCTGGATAAGGCTTCATAAAGAACCCCTCATAACCATCGTATCCATAAGCACCTTTTGGTCCGTCTGTAATAACTACAACTTGTGGACCTACTTCTCGCATTTTATACAGTAGATTTTTTATATCTTTTTCGTCCGGTAAGTTTAATATTCTTCTTGCTTCTTCTACGTTGCAAAAGAATATATCTGTCTCTCTATATAAATCTGCTAAATTTTCTAATCCCATTTTCATTTGAAATGTCCCTGGTTGGAAAGCTAGTCTTGTGTCTGGATGGGATTGTAGGTATGAAGTTATTTCTTTGTGATATTCGAGGGAGTTGTCGGAGAGAGATGATAGATATATCCATTTAGGATTTCCAATATCGGGAAGTCTGTATTCATAAGTCTCGTGTTTGATAAGAATTGTTCTTTCTTCTTCAAACCATAGTACGTAATGGTAATTTGTATTTTTATCTTTCTCTTTTGATACGAAAGAAGTGTCTATACCGTTTTGTTTTAGTGTAGCAAGACACTCGGCTCCATTGTGATCATCGCCTATGTTTGTTACGAGTGCTGTTTTTAGACCCAGTCTTGTTGCAGAAACTGCTGCATTTGCACTGTTTCCTACAGCTTTTACTTCTTCTACAAACTCATAAGGTACTTTGTCTCCAAAACGGAGGGCTAAATCACATTTTTTTCCGTCGCTATCACATAAAACTTTGGCATCTTTAATTCTAATAAATGCATCGCTAGTAATGTCTCCAATTGCTATAAAATCGAAATCTTCTTTTTGTGAAAAAATTTTCATAATTGATTTAATTATACACGCATTTATATTTTTGAAACCATTTCATATGTTATTATGTGGATACTGTAATTAAATTTATATAAAATAAAAATGATGAAACTAAAAGATTGTATTAGAGAAGCAGAAGAAAAAAAGGTTGCAATAGGACATTTTAATATTTCAAACTTAGAGGGATTTTGGGCGATAGTCAACGCTTCTAAAAAATTAAATGTGCCAGTTATTGTTGGAGTTTCTGAAGGGGAAAGAGATTTCGTTGGTATTTCTCAAGTACGCGCCTTGGTGGACAGTGTAAAAAAAGACGGTATAGATATTTTTCTCAATGCCGACCACACTTTTTCTGTTGATAGGGTAAAAGAGGTTGTAGACGCAGACTTCGATTCTGTGATAATAGATGGAGCAGAAAGATCTTTAGAAGAAAATATAGAAATGACTAAACAGTCTGTTGAATATGCAAAATCAAAAAATCCAGAAATATTAGTCGAAGCAGAGCTAGGGTTTATTGGTAAATCTTCTAAAATATTAGACGCTATACCAGAAAACGCTCTTGTGAGTGAAGAGACTCTAACAAAAGAAGATGATGCACTATATTTCGTCGAACAAACTGGAATAGATTTATTTGCACCAGCTGTAGGAAACATACATGGTATGGTTAAGGGTGGTAATCCAAAATTAAACATAGAGCGTATAAAAGCAATAAGTGAAAAGGTAAAAATACCACTCGTGCTTCATGGTGGTTCTGGTATTACAGATCAAGAATTTAGGGATGCTATAGATGCAGGTATAAGAATAATACATATAAATACAGAGATACGGGTAGCTTATAAAGAAGGCGTGTTGGATTATTTAGAGAAAAATAAAGATGAAATTGCTCCTTATAAATATTTAAAAGCTGGAATGGAAAGAATGCAAGAAGTTATAGAGAGCAGATTAAGATTATTTAACAACATTTAATATTTTGACAGGTCTATGGTGGATTATTCTCAAATAAAAAAAGAACTGAAAGAAATAATAAAAGGGGACATTCTTGATGATCAAGAGACTTTGAAAAAATACAGTAGAGACGCTTCTTTGTTTGAGGTGTTTCCTAAAATAGTCATATACCCAAAGGATTCAAAAGATATCCAAAGTATAGTCAGGCTTGTGAATAATAGAAAAGAATCAGATAAAGAAGGTTATAAAGATTTGTCTGTGACAGTAAGAGCTGCTGGTAGTTGTATGTCTGGAGGATCGCTCAATGAGTCTATTATTCTAGACGTATCTAAATATATAAATAAAATAGAAATAGATCCTGCCGAAAAGATTGCTACCGTAGAACCGGGTGCTTTCTACAGAGATTTTGAAGTAGAAACACTCAAACATAATCTTATATTGCCTTGCTATACTGCATCTAAAAATCTTTGTGCCATAGGAGGCATGATAGGAAATAATGCTGCTGGTGAAAAAACTCTACAATACGGAAAGATGGAAAATTTCATTGAAGAATTGTCTGTAATTTTATCTGATGGCAATGAATATACTTTTAAATCATTGTCTCGGGTTGATGCTCTAAAAAAATCTCACGAGCATCATTTTGAAGGGGCTGTATACGAAAGGATGATGCGTCTTGTTGAAAATAATAGAGAGACAATAAATGAAGCAAAACCAAGGGTTTCAAAAAATTCTGCCGGATATTATCTTTGGAACATAGAAAGAAATGGCATGTTTGATCTAACAAAAATTTTGGTAGGTTCTCAGGGTACTTTAGGTATTGTTACTAGAGCAAAAATAAGATTAGAGAGCGTAAAACCGAAATCAAAATTACTCGTCGTCTTTATGAAAGATATAGAAAAAATAGGGGATATTGTAAATGTCATCCTTCCCCATAGGCCAGAAAGTATAGAATCATACGACGATTCGACTTTAAAATTGGCAGTAAAATTTTTTCCAGAGATGTTAAAAACAATGAAGACAAACATGATAAAAATAATGTTTGATTTTATCCCAGAAGCATTTATGGTTATGACGGGCGGTATACCAAAGTTAGTTTTACTCATAGAATTTGCCGGTATAGATGAATCTGCAATAGATACTCAAATTGAAAATCTAAGAAAAGATTTGTCTCCTTTTAATTTAAAAATGAGATCTACAAAAAGAGCCGATGAAGCCGAAAAATATTGGACGATAAGAAGAGAGAGTTTCAATCTTTTGAGAAAACATATAAGAGGTAAAAGAACAGCTCCTTTTATTGATGATGTTTGTGTGGAACCAAAATATTTGCCAGAATTTTTGCCTAAATTAAGAGCAATATTGGATGACGCAAAACTTCTTTACACAATAGCCGGTCATGCTGGTAATGGTAATTTTCACATAATTCCTCTTATGGATATGAAAGATGCTCATAACAGAGCTCTTATACCACTTGTTTCTCAAAGGGTGTACGCTCTTGTTAAAGCTTATAATGGTTCTATTACAGCAGAACATAATGATGGAATAATAAGAACTCCTTATTTGTCTACAATGTATAATAATAAAGTAGTAGAGCTATTTAAAGAAACAAAAGATATATTTGATCCTAAAAATATATTCAATCCGGGTAAAAAAGTCAGTGGAACAATAGAATACATGGTAGGACATCTTGCCAAAGACTAGCCGGTAATAAGATATTGCAGTTTTTGTAACTAAATGTTAGGATAATTCCTATCATGACATTAGAGATAAAAGTAGAAAAAAGAGATAAAATAGGAAAAGTTGAGTCACTCAGAGATGGTGGTATTATGCCTGCTGTTTTTTATGGTCATAAAAAAGAGGCTACACCTATACAACTTAAAAAGATTGATTTCGTGAAAGCGTGGAGATCTGCCGGTGAATCAACAGTAATCACCCTCTCTCTAGGTGAATCTAAGATGGATGCACTCATCCATGATGTAGATATAGATCCAGTGAGTGGAGAACCAAGACACGCTGATTTTTATGTATTCGAAAAAGGTCATAAAGTTGAAATTGATGTACCACTTACATTCGAAGGTGTTTCTCCTGCTGTTAAAGAACTTGGAGGAATACTCATGAAATCTCTTAGAGAGATCAAAATATCTGCAGAACCAACTAATTTACCTCATGAAATAATAGTGGATATAAGCTCTCTTACTACACTCGATAGTCAAATATTGGCTAAAGATATAAAACTACCCGCAGGTGTTTCGTTGGTTGAAGATGGTGAAGAGGTTGTTGCTTCCATATCTGTAGCTCAAGAAGAAAAAGAAGAAGTTGCCCCAATAGATCTAAGTAAAATAGAAGTTGAAAAGAAAGGTAAGAAAGACGATGAAGAAGTTGTTTCCTAGTTTTCAACACACACTATCTCCAAAAATTTGATACAATTATACTTGTATGAGTATTAAAAAATACGGCATTTTATTGCTATTTATTTTTTCTGTAACCGTTTTTTCTATTAACACGAATAGAATTTATGCTCAGATGACCGAAGCCGAAATACAGGCTCAGGAGCAAAAATGGAAAGATGAATTAGTAAAAACTCAGAAAGAAATAGATGAGTGGCAAAATATATTAAATCAAACAAAACAAGGTACCGCTTCTTTAGAGAGAGATGCTAATATTTTGAAAGCTAAAATAAATGAAGCAAAAGCTTTTATAAAAAAAAGACAAACAGAAATAGAGCGTCTAACAAGAGATATTAGCCTAAAAACCAAGACTATAAGTGAATTAGAATCTAAAATTCAAAGAGGAAAAGAGTCTTTGGCTGGAATAATTAGATCAACTAATCAATTAGATAGTTATTCTCTTCCTTCTGCTATTTTATCTAACAAAACCTTGTCGGAATTTTTTCAAGATGTTGATTCTTATGAATCAATAAAAATATCTTTGGCTGATCAGTTTTATCAAATAAGAATGTTGCAAGCAAAGACAGACGAAGAGCGAAAAGCTTTAGATGCTAAAAGAATAGCGGAAGCTGATACTAAAGCAAAGATAGAAGAAGACAAAAGACGCGTAGAACTAAATGAAAAAGAGAAGCAGAATCTCATAAATATAAATAAAACTCAAGAGAAGACTTACCAACAAGTAATAGCTGAAAAACAAAAAAAAGCGGCTCAGATACGTGCGGCACTGTTTGCCTTAAGAGATACAGAAGGTATAGCCTTTAGCGACGCCTTAAAATATGCTACTTTAGCTTCTCAAAAGACAGGAGTTAGACCTGCTCTTATACTCGCAATACTAACCCAAGAATCTGATCTTGGTAAAAATCAAGGTTCTTGTCTTGTAAATAATATAGACACAGGAGATGGTGCTGGTAAAAATACCGGTACACTGTTTGAACAAGTAATGAAAGCCCCTCGCGATACTGTACCTTTTAAAGATATTACAGATAGACTTGGCAAAGATTGGAAGATGACACCAGTATCTTGCCCACCTGGTGCTAAATACACTCCAGGAAGAGGTTTTGGTGGAGGTATGGGACCATCACAATTTATACCTTCTACATGGGAATTGTTTAAAGATGTTTTGGGTGCTGACTTAGGAATTCCTGCAGATCAAGTTAATCCTTGGAATCCAGAACATGCAATTTTGGCTACCGCAGAATATATGAAAGATTTAGGGGCCGGTAGTCAAAGCTATACCGCGGAGCGTAACGCTGCTTGTAAGTATTACTCAGGATCAGCTTGTGCACCAAACAGAAAACCATCAAATGTATTCTACGGAGACCAAGTTATGGCAAAAGCTCAAAAAATACAGCTAGAAATGATCGATCCTTTGGAAGGCTTCTAATTTTTGACTTTTTAGGCATGATAGATTATACTAATATACAAATATGAAAACAGAAATTCACCCAGAATATTATAAGGACGCAAAAGTCACATGCTCATGTGGCAATAAATTCACAGTAGGAAGTACAAAAAAAGAAATAAACGTTGAAATATGCAGTGCTTGTCACCCATTTATGACTGGTAACGAAAAGGTTATCGACTCAGCTGGACGTGTAGAAAGATTCAAAGCTAGAAAAGCTGCAGCTACCTCAAAACCAAGTAAGAAATCTTAAGTACTAAATCCGAAACAAAAATCAAACACACCGTTTGATTTTTGTTTCTTTTTCGGATTTAGAAATTAGGATTTTATATTTTAGGATATTTATGGATTTAGAAAAATACAAAAAAAACCAAAAAACTCAATATTTGGCTTCCACACTTGATACCCTCTTAAAACAAGAGTCTGAAATATTGCCACTATTAGAAGATCCAGACATGAAAGAGATGGCTATGTCAGATTTAGAAAACATTGTATCTCAAAAGAATGCTCTTATTGAGCAAATGGAAAGTATTTTGAAAGAAGATGAAAAAGAAGAAGAATTTCCAAATGAAATAGTGCTTGAAGTAAGAGCTGGTGTTGGTGGAGAAGAAGCTGCTTTATTTGCAGAAGAACTTGCAAATATGTATAGAAGATATGCCGACAGTAAGGGTTGGTCTGTATCTATTGTGGATGAATCGGAATCTCCTTTAGGTGGCTACAAAGAAGCTTCTTTTGAAATAAGAGGCAAAGGAGTGTATTTAGATTTAAGAAATGAGACAGGAATACATAGAATTCAAAGAGTTCCAGCCACAGAGAAAATGGGTAGGGTACACACAAGTACTGCATCCGTTGCTATCTTACCAATCAGAAAGAAAACAAAATTTGAAATTAACCCGGCAGATTTAGAAGTCGAATTTTCTCGTTCTGGTGGTAAGGGTGGTCAAAACGTTAACAAAGTTGAGACAGCGGTGCGCCTCACACACAAACCTACAGGTTTGGTTGTACGCTCCACCGCTGAGAGGAGCCAGAGTGCCAACAAAGAAAAGGCTCTTGGTATTCTTTCTGCAAAATTAGAAGAAATTCATAGAGCCAAAGAGCACGAGGTTTATTCTGCAAATAGAAAAGAGCAAGTCGGTGTCGTTGATAGGTCTGAAAAAATAAGGACATACAACATCCTTCAGGATCGCATAACCGACCATAGATTAAACCGTAACTGGCACGGTATAGAAAAAATAATGAAAGGGGATATGGGTGACATAGTTGAAGCTTTTTACACTAAAGAAGACGAGCGAGGATAAACTTGCGTATATTGACAACTTTTGGTATCCTTGTACCTACGTATGAATAAAACAGATAAATCAAGCGGTATATTAGATGAACTCTTTAATATAGGAGCTCATTTTGGTTTCAGTAAATCAAGAAGACACCCAAGTGTTTCTCCTTTTATATTTGGCTCAAAAAACAAAGTGGATATATTCGATTTAGAAAAAACAAACGAATATCTAGACAAAGCTCTAGTATATGTAAACGAATTAGCTTCTACAAACAGCAGTCTGCTCTTTGTTGGAGGTAAAAACGAAGCTCAGAATGTTGTAAAAAATGCCGCAGAAGTCGCTAATCTTCCTTATATGACTAGTAGATGGATCGGTGGAACACTAACTAATTTTGGAGAAATAAGAAAAAGAGTTGATACAATGCTTTCTTTAATATCTCAAAAAACAAAAGGTGAGCTTGAAAAATATACAAAAAAAGAAAGACTACTCATAGATAGAGATATAGAAAAACTACAAAAAATGTTTTGGGGAATTAAAGACATGGTTTCTGTTCCTAAGGCTATGTTTGTTGTTGATCCTAGATACGAAGAAACAGCAATAAAAGAGGCAAAGAGCATCGGCATAAAAATAATTGCTCTTTGTGGATCAGATAATAATATCAGTGATATTGATTTTCCTATACCAGCCAACGATTCTAATGTTGCTAGTATTAAATTTTTTGCGGATAAAATAGCAGAAGCTTATAGTAAAGCAAAGAAATAATTTTTATCTTTGTTTTTGGTATAATAATATCTGTATCTTTACTAATATTTTTGTATTTAATAAATAAAAATAATATGAACATAACTACTGAACAAATAAAAGAATTAAGAGATGCTACAGGTGTATCAGTAATGCAATGTAAAAAAGCACTAGAAGAAGCTCAGGGTGATTTTGAAAAAGCACAAATAATTCTAAGAAAAGTTAGTAAACAGGCGGCAGACAAAAAATCAGACAGGACTTTAGCTTCTGGTGCTGTTGTCTCTTATATTCATAATAATGGCACAGTAGGTGCCTTGGTAGAGCTTTTATGCGAAACTGATTTTGTTGCTCGTAATGAAGATTTTAAAGCTCTTGGGAGGGATATAGCGATGCATGTAGCAGCCCAAGCTCCAGAGTTCCTAAAAATGTCTGACGTAAAAGAGGAAGATAAAGTAAAAGCAAAAGAACTCTTTGAAAAAGAAACTGAGGGTAAATCAGAAGACATGAAAGAAAAGATAATAGAAGGAAAGTTGTCTTCATATTTTAGCGACAAAGTATTGATGGAACAATCATTTATCAAAAACCCTGAAATTAAAATATCTACACTAGTGGAACAAGGTTCTCAAAAATTTGGAGAGAGGACTGAAATAGGTAGATTTGTTAGATTTTCTATAAATTAATCATATTATGGCGAATATAATTATATTTGCTTCATCTTTAATACTTGCTCTACTCTTACTATTTTTAAAGTATCTAGAGTTGAGATTTCAAAAGAAAAATAGTATATTAGAGTACATAAGGAGATATGATGTAAAAACAGAAAACATTCTCCTTAGGATAAAATTCCTTTTGGTTCAATTTATTCAGAGTATACGTTATCTTGTCCTTGTTCATTTAAAAGAAATAATAATAGTATTCTTTGATAGATTTTATGATAAAATTCGCGAATTTTATCATTTAAAAAAAGATTCAATAATGGGTAAAAAAACGTTATTATCTAAAGGATCTGCTTCATTTTATTTGAAAAAAATAAAAGAAGATAAAAGTAACAGTGTAAAAGGTTCAATAGAAGACGGTGCTTTGATAGATTCAGATAAGGGATAATAATATAAATGCCGGCATAGCTCAGTGGTAGAGCAACGCTTTTGTAAAGCGAAGGTCGTGGGTTCAAGTCCCTCTGCCGGCTCAGGTTAAATTACAATAAATAATTAGATGGAGTGGGTTCACCCGCCCCCAACGACTCGTTCCTCTCGTCTTGCGAGTCGGGCAGGAGTTTCTCTGCCGGCTCCATAAAACTAAAACCTCACTTCGTTGTAAAGTGAGGTTTTAGTTTTATTTAGTTATTAATTTTATTTGTAGAAGTCGCCTCTTTAGATTTTTCTGCTTCGATAGCTTTTTGTTTATCTATTTCTTTTAGAGTTGGTATTAGGTTTTTGATATCTTCTACTGATTTAAAACCATAATATGGCTTTTGATTGATCAAAAGAGCTGGTTGTTTATTTTCTATGTTGTATATACTTATAAGAGTTTGTAATGCTGATAGATCAAGATTGTAATCAAACGAATACACTCTTAATTCCGGATAATCTTGTCTTAATTTTGTTAGTACATAACCTTCCTTGCCACAATCAGGACAATCTCCTTCGTTTGAATAAAAATACATCAAAGATAAATTTTTTCCACCGCATCTTTCATTTATTTTTTGCATCAAAAGGAAATCTTTTATCTGTAATAGAGAATAGTATTTTTTAAGGTTTAAAACCTCTGCATCGTCAGAACCCCTGCTTTCTTCTGTGTAAGACAGCTTATCCCCTAATGTTGCTAGTTCTTTAGACAAAAAACTGCTTGTTATTTCTCTACAAGATAATTCTGACAGAAGAGAGAATTGCGTCTCAGAAGCTAGTATATCTACAGCTATTCTACTCTCTATATTTTTTATTTCATTCATTCTCTTTTGGCTGAAATAATTACTAGCGATAATAGCTGTAGTAAATATAAGAGCCGTAATTATGAATGTGTAAGCGTATTTTCTCCAGTCCATAAAAGTTTTTTTGATTAATATGACGAACTTTAGGCTACATAAAAAATGACCAAAAAGCAAATACTATCTCCATTTTGTATCTCTTGAAAAGATTACATTATATATCGCCCTACTCATCCAAATAGGAGCTACCACTGTATAAAGCATCATAAATAAAGCACTATCTATACCGAATTTTGTCTTTTCTTCCGCAAGACTTCTTGCTGTCACTATTATAAATACTGTTCCTAATACCGCTATTGCTGATACGAAAAATATAACATCTGTATTTAAATAAAATAAATCAAAATTGAAACCATTAAAATGAAAGCCGATGGTCAATATCTTTTCTATAAAAAGATATGAATCGTGAACAAATCCCCATATTGTAGAACCAAAGAAATACATTGTAGATAGTACAGAAAAACCTGCTGCTGGTAGTATCATAACACCAAGATTACCGTGTTTTGGTTTAAAAAACATATCTCTGTAATCTATTGCGTTTTTAAGGAAACCATAAACCCATCTTAATCTTTGTTTGTATAGTTTATACAATGTCGTAGGGGCTACAGTGTATACAAATGCGTCATGAGCATTTCCAATTCGCATACCATGTTTTTGCATACGCATAGCTATTTCCATGTCTTCTGTGTTGTGAGCTTTTTTATAAGGTCCAACTATATCAAATACTTCTCTGCGGAATATAGAAAAAGGCCCAGGAGTTATATATATGGCGTCTAGGTGAGCTAAAACCTTTCTTAAAAACACTCCAAATATATACTCAGCTTTTTGTAGATTGCCTAATATTCCATGAGGATTTTGGATTTTAATAGAAGGAGTTACAGCCATTAATGTAGTGTCCTCAAACTTACTTACTATTTTAAGTAAAGCGTTTTGATCTACAAATGAATCCGCATCAAGGCATCCAACCAAATCTGATTTAACGAAAGTTAGTGCATGATTTAATGCTGTATGTTTGCCTCCATTTTCTTTTTTTAGGATAGTTATTTGTTCGTGATCTTTAAATTCTTGTATTGTTTCCCATGTATTGTCTGTAGATCCATCGTCTATGATGTATAAAGAAAGTTTATCTTTTGGATAGTTTAGAGATAGTATTGAGTTTATTGTTTTTATTACTGTGCTTTGTTCGTTCCATACTGGTACTAATATTGTGACAGAAGGGAAGATTGATAGCTCTTTAATCTCTTTGTCCTTTTCTTTTTCTATATCCTTTAATTCAAAATATGTAATAAGCAAAAAAACCTCTAAATATAGAGATACGAAAAGAAGCCCGTACATCAAAAAATCAGAGACGATTTCCATAAGTCGTATAATACCACACTATCTTATAGTTGCCAAAAGTGTTTCTTTTGTCTTTTCTTCTAGTTTTTTATGAACCAAATCGACTTCTTCACTCGTAAGTGTACGAGAAAGTGATCGATAGATTATGCGATATGCATAGGATTTTTTGTCGGCACCAAATTTTGCATCATTTTCGTATTCATCTAAAAGTTTTACCTCCTCAATCATATCTTCGCCTACAGTTTCGCGAATAATATCGAAATAATCATTTGGTATAAATGTTTTTGGAACAATAAACGAGATATCGCGAATAATAGAAGGGTATTTACTGACTTCTTTGTAGACATTACCAAGTTTAAGTTGTTTTTTTACACGCTCATCTTCTGACCAAAGAAGGCGAATGTCTGGAAGTTGCATACTGATTATAGCCAAACGCTCAAGTCCAAAACCAAAAGCCCATCCATTATAACCTTCGAGCCCAAGCTTTTTGAGAACACTCTTTTTAGGCATACCTCCTCCCATTATTTCAATCCATCTACCTTCTTCTCCTTCTGTATTGCTAGGAATAAATACTTCAATTTGTAGCGAAGGGTCAGTGTATGGGAATGTATCTTCTAAAAACTTATATTTAACATCTTTACCAAAAACGGTTTCTACTATTTCAGAAAGTGCGGTTTTTAGTGATTCTATTGGTAATAATCCTTGACTATCAGGCTGTAAAAACCAAGCGCCCATTTGATGAAAAGTGTTCATATGACGATTGTCGATTTCGTCTTTTCTGTATACTTTTCCAAAACAAAGAGTACCTATACTTTCTTGGTTTTTTATTTTTTCTTTTATTTCAGGTAAATTCAAATAGTAGTACCAAAAGACCGTGTCATGTGTGCGGAGTACATTTTTTTCATCTACATAGTATGTATCTGATTTGCTTCTTGCTACATGATCTGGAGCAAAATCGAACAGATCAAACAAAATGTCGGTACCCAGTATTTCTGGTATTTCTATCTCATCAAAATTTGAAAGTGTTGGCACCGCTTTTACTCTTTCTACCATGTCATAAAGTGGACTACTTGGAGTGCGTGACAGATCGGGCATCGCGAGGTAACGCTTCATACGAGTCGCCTCTGCGTCAGTCCGAGCCTCGAGTACACTTTTTAATTTGTTTTCATCGTCTTTAGGAATAATGTATTTCATAATATATAGAGTATAAAAAAATACTCTAAAAAGCAAAATTCAGAGTGGCACCTTCATTGATTTTTTGCTATAATGCAAAGACTTAATTAATACATTTATATACATTACCCATGGCCAAAGAAGATAAAAACACTAAAAAAGACTCATACGGAGCGGATGCTATTACAGTCCTAGAAGGTCTTGAGCCAGTAAGAAAGCGCCCAGGAATGTATATCGGTACAACAGGCCCAGATGGACTTCATCACCTTATTTGGGAAATTTTTGATAACTCTCGTGACGAAGCCATGGGTGGATATTGTAATGACATTGAAGTTGCATTATTGCCGAACAATCGTATAAGAGTGACGGACAACGGAAGAGGTATTCCTGTAGACATCCACAAACAAACAAAAGTATCTGCACTCGAAACAATCATGACTACACTCCATGCCGGAGGTAAATTCGGGGGTGAAGGATACAAAGTCTCAGGTGGTCTACATGGTGTGGGAGCATCCGTTGTTAACGCTCTTTCTGTATACATGAGGGCAGAAGTACACAAAGATGGTGGTATATATTTTCAAGAATATTCTCAAGGTAAAAAGAAGGCTCCTGTAAAAAAAATAGGCAATACACAATGGAACGGTACAGTTATTACATTTGAACCAGATGTAGAAATTTTCAAAGAGGTTAAGTTCGATTGGAACAAAGTGGTCTCTCACTTGAGACAACAAGCATATTTGGTGAAGGGTCTAAGAATTACAATAATTGATCTAAGGGAAAGTAAAGAAAAAGTAAAAGACACGGACACTTTCTATATAAGAGATTTAGGACTCGATGCTCCATCAATGAGTTTTTACTTTGAAGGGGGACTCATGTCTCTCATACGATTTTACAACTACACCCAAAAGCCAATACACAAAAATATATTTTATATAGAAAAATACAACGAAAATTTTGAGGGCGTAGAAATTGCTCTTCAATATGTAGATGATATCTCTGCTCGTATAATGCCTTTTGCAAACAACATTTACAACGGTGAAGGTGGTACTCATATTACGGGTTTTAAGACGGCTCTCACTCGTACTCTAAACTCTTATGCAAAGAAAAATAATTTTATAAAAGAAAGTGACGAAAGCTTCACGGGAGATGACGTGCTAGAAGGTCTCACTGCTGTTGTTTCTGTAAAACTCCGAGAAATACAATTCGAGGGACAGACAAAAGCAAAATTAGGAAGTGTCGAGGCAAAGGGTATGGTGGAAAGTGCCTTTGGTGATGCTTTCTCTTCTTTCCTCGAAGAAAATCCAGACGACGCAAGAGCAATGATAAACAAAGTAATCCTCGCCCTCCGTGCAAGAAAAGCTGCCAAGGCTGCAAAAGATTCTATTCTTCGTAAAGGGGCACTCGAAGGAATGACTCTTCCCGGTAAACTCGCAGACTGTCAAAGTAAGAGCGCAGAAGAATCAGAACTATTCATTGTAGAGGGAGACTCTGCGGGTGGTACAGCAAAAACAGGTAGAGACCGCCGTACACAAGCGATACTTCCACTTCGAGGGAAAATACTCAACATAGAAAGAGCAAGATTAGATAGAATGCTAGGCTCTGAACAGATCAAAAACTTGGTTGTAGCACTCGGTTGTGCTATTGGAGACACTTTTGATTTGAGTAAACTCAGATATCACAAAATGATTATTGCGACAGATGCCGATGTTGACGGTGCACACATTCGTACACTCATCCTTACCCTTATGTACAGATATTTCCGTCCTCTTATAGACGGTGGATTCGTTTACATTGCTCAACCACCTCTATACAAAATAAAAAAAGGCAAAGAAATACACTATGCATATTCTGATGAAGAAAAAGCAAAAGTTATAGGTAAAGACGCTGCTGAAATAGAAGAAACAGAAAGTATTAGCGAGGAAGAAGAGGAGACAGAAGAAACTGCAAAGAAAAAAGCTTCCAAAGTATCAGTGCAAAGATATAAAGGTCTTGGAGAAATGAATGCCGAAGAACTTTGGGAGACTACTATGGATCCAAAAAGACGTATTCTAAAACAAGTAAATGTTGAGGAAGCAGGGGAGGCAGACAGAATATTTGATGTACTCATGGGTACCGACGTGCCAGCTCGTAAATCTTTCATTCAATCAAACGCAAAGATGGCGAGGGTTGATATATAAATCTCTTTGTTGTAAAAATAATCCAGAAAGGTGACATCCAGATGAGAAATAATGACCATGAAGATATGTTGGCAATCAGGATGATATTGTTTTTTATAATCATCCTATCGGTGACATCTTGGTATTATTGTTGTTAATGCTCTGCGTGAAAGCGCAGGGCTTTCACGTATACAAACTTATGTTGATATTTAATTTCATTTGTTATATAAATAAACACAGGAGGTGTCTCACTCATGAGATCCAGAAGACAGTGGCGAAGCCACTTTGGTATTGATAACAAAAAGCAAAAGCAAAAAATGCCGACAGACATAAAGGTAATCCTTGCCTCTCCTGTTTGTTTAACGGCATTGGTGCTATTGAATTATTACCTAAATAACAGCTGAAAAAGCCCTGCGTGAAAGCGCAGGGCTTTCACTTTTTTAATTCATACAACAATTGACCTGATTACAAAATTATATTATCTTTGTACGAGGAGACACAAACCATTGTCTAGTTTCAAACTTTTAAGTACGGTAGTTGATCTTTTCAGAGAAGCAATCCAAGAGGAACAAAAGCGTAGGAAGGCTCCGGCACCACCAATCAAATGGGTACCTATCATGAGCCGTCCTATTGAAGAGGGACAAAAAAATTCTGCGAAACCGTGGGAGAAGATGAATAAGAAAAAATGGCTTGGTGGAATTCCCCCTAGGAAAGGATTTTCTTGGAAGAGATGAGGCAGTTAACCAAGTCCTGTGCGAAAGCACAGGACTTTAATTTTTATAATAAATTATTTCTTTTCCTCAATTTCCTTTTTGAGTAAATCAGCAAAAGCATCAAGAGAAAGTGAACCGATTTTTTCTGCTTCTCCAGTCAATCCTCTTTTTTCTACCGTAACTTCTTTTGATTGCATTTCTCTATCTCCAAGTACAACCCAATAAGGTATTTTTTCGTTTTTTGCACCACGCACTTTTTTACCCAAATTTTCGTCTGACAAATCTATCTCTGCTCTCATACCTTGAGATTTTAGCAGTTTGTAAACTTCTTCTGCGTAAGAATTATGTGATTCTCGCACAGGAATTACTTTAACTTGTACAGGTGAGAGCCAAAGAGGGAAGTTGCCCGCGTAGTGTTCGATCATTACTCCCATAAATCTCTCGAGTGATCCAGATATTGCTCTATGTATAACAACTGGTCTCTCTTTTTCTCCTTTTTCATTTACAAAAGAAAGGTCAAATCTTTCTGGAAGATTAAAATCGCATTGAATTGTTGCCAACTGCCATTCACGACCGATTGCATCTTTAAACATAAAGTCCAGTTTAGGTCCGTAAAAAGCAGCTTCACCTGGGCCTGGCTTATAATTTAAACCATTTGCAACCGCTACTTCTTCTAATATTTTTTCAGCAGTAGACCAATTTTCTTCAGTGCCTATGTATTGATTCTTATCCTCTCCTCTTGTTGATAATCGCACCCAATAACCATCAAACATTCCCATTGTTGTATAAAATTCTTTTATGATACTTGCGATAGTAGAGGCTTCTTCTTTTATTTGTGACATTCTACAAAACAAATGTCCGTCATCTTGAGTTATAGCTCTCACACGAGTTAGACCAGATAATTGACCTTTTTTTTCATCACGATAAATGGTTGCTGGTTCAAAATATCTAACGGGCATATCACGATAAGAAAACTGATTGTCTGCAAATATTTGCATATGATGAGGGCAATTCATCGGCTTCATGAAAAATTTTTCTTCTTTGCCTTGGACCCTAAACAACTCATCTCCAAACTTAGAAGCATGACCAGATGTTTCGTATAAAGCTTCTTTTGCGATATGTGGAGTCCATACACGAGAATATCCTTTATCTTTATGTAAAGACCAAAGATAATCTTCGATTTCTTTCCTTATGATCATTCCATTTGGATGCATAAGAGGCAAACCAGAACCTATGAGGTCAGATACACTAAATAACTTCATTTCTTTACCTATAATTCTATGATCTCTTTTTTTAGCCTCTTCTACTTGCCATTCATATTTTTCCAAATCTTCCTTTGATTCAAATGCTAGACCATAAATACGAGTGAGCATTTTGTTTTTCTCATCTCCTCTCCAATATGCACCAGCGATACGGTCTAGCTTCCAAGAACCTTCTTTTAAATCTTTAGAAGGATTTTCTGTATGTCCTCCACGACAAAGGTCTATAAAATCGCCTACAGTATAAAAAGTGAGAGTTTTGCCTTCTTTGGCGAATTCTTCTATGAGCTCAACTTTATATTCATTCCAATCAAATTCTTGTTTTGCTTCATCCACAGACACTTCGCGACGCTCAAAATTAGTCCAGGATTTTAATATTTCTTTCATCTTTGCTTCTATTTTTGGTAGATCAGAATCAGATAGACGCACATCACCCATATCAAAATCTTGATAAAAACCATTGTCTATACTTGGGCCAATAGAGTTTTTGACACCCGGATAAAGTGCTCTTACAGCAGCAGCGGTTAGGTGAGCGAGAGTGTGTCTCAAAGCGTTTAAATTTTCTTGATTTTTCATATACTGTTTATGGTATCAAAAACTATATAAAATGGAATGGGGGAGCGAATGCTCCCCCAAAATTTCGGTCAATGAATCTTAGTTTTCTCGAAAATGCCCAAATCTACCAATCTTTTAACTGGGAAACCTCCTAATCTGGTAACTGGGAAATTAGTACGAGACTTATTTAAAGTTTTGGTTTTCTTTTTCCAAAAAACTTGAAATTCAATGATTCTCATCTCTTCTTCTCGACGTTGCGCTAGTGCGTCAGGTCGGTGTTTTTTCTCCTTCACGATGTGCTCCTGTTCAATATACTAACAATTTATACAAAAAAATCAAAAAGAGTACTATCTATTTATTTTTCAACAAAATAATAGTTTGCTAATTCATAGAATTCATTCGATTCTTCTTTCTTGCTTGTAAAATAAATAGAATCTGAGTCATAATCTTTTTGCGAATATTCAAAACTACCTTCATTTGTAAGAATTACTTCAGGATGATAACTCGGATTCAAAGAATCCAAGAAAATAATTGCTTCATATGGTTCCATTAATCTCAAATTAGGATTAATCTCCAAAACCCTTCTAATGAGCTCGTCTCTTCCGAGTTCTTTTTTGGGATTAAAGTTAAAAACCTTCAAGATAGAATTCTCTTTGCCTTCTGGAATAACACTTGCTTTCTCCCAAAAATTATCTCCTTCATGATTTGATATTACAACATCAGGATAATATTTATTTAGATTATTTTCTTGATCATCTAATATTTTAAGAAAACGTTGGGGTTTTTTAACAACAAGATCTTCACATCTTATAATTATCTCTTCATTTTGATTAAGATTTTCTGGTTTTTCCATAATACATTAATTTTATAGCACCTTGGCTTTTTCTACAATCAAAGATTTTTCATCATTACGAAGAGAAACTTTTGCTTTCACGGCTACACATTTGTCTATTAGAAAAACATCTTTAAATTCTAGTAGTGTTTTTGGGAAAACTACAACTTCTATTTCTCCAGAAAAGTCGGCGAGACTAAGAAAAAGCATTTTGTCTCCTTTCTTTGTCAGTATCTCTCTTGATTTTGTTATGAGTCCAACAACCATCACATTTTGATCTTGCTTTCCATTCTCTTTTATTTTTTCTATGTTTATATCTCTTGATTCGAGTTTTTCTTTAAATTCTTCGAGCGGGTGTCCAGAGACATAAAGTCCCAAAAGCTCTTTTTCCCAAGCAAGTCTCTCTCTTAAACCGATTGGAGGAGCGTCAACAAGATGAAGTGGAGCAACTCCGGAAGATGAGAATAGTGAGAATAAAGAATCCTGAGTTCTGTCTTTATTAGATTGTTTGTTGTATTCAAGCATTCTCTCTATGTTTGCAAGAAGCACACCTCTTTCTCCAAAAGCATCTAAAGCCCCACTTTTTACAAGAGCCTCAACTGATTTTTTATTCAAATTTTTATCTTGAATTCTTGTTAAGAAATCTTCCAGTGAAGTAAATTTTCCATTTTCTTTTCGCTCGGCTGTAATACTAGAAGATATACCTGCGCCAAAGTTTTTGATTGTAGTGAGCCCAAAACGAATAGTCTCTTGCTTGTCCCGCGAAGTTTCATCTTTTTCTTGAAGCGAAGTGGAGCTTCTGACCAAAGTAAAATCAGAAAAACTTTCATTTATGTCCGGTGGTAAAACTTTTATACCCATCCGTTTACATTCCGCAACTGATTTTGCCACTTTTTCCACATCACCAGATTCGGCAGAGAGTACTGATGTCATGTATTCTCCAGGGAAGTTGGCTTTTAGATAAGCAGTTTGATATGCAACACGACCATAAGATACAGAGTGAGCTTTGTTGAAACCATAAGCAGCAAACGGTTCTATCCAACCCCACACTTCTTTTGCCTTTTTTTCTGACCAGCCTGATTTTTCTACGCAGCCTTTAATAAATTTTTCTTTTTGCTCTGCCATTTCTGCAGGAATCTTTTTACCAACAGCTTTACGGAACTTATCTACCTCTCCCCAAGTATATCCAGCCAATTTGTGGGCCATCATAAGAAGGTCATCTTGATAAACCAAAATTCCATATGTTTTTTTAAGAATTGGTTCGAGTGCAGGGTCTATGTAAGTGATCTTTGAATGATCATGCTTTCTTTCTATGTACATCGGTATAAATTGCAGAGGTCCAGGACGATAGAGAGCCACCATCGCGTTTATGTCGTGAATAGAAGAAGGCTTGAGCTCAACCAAAAATCTTGTCATACCATCTCCGTTTAATTGAAACAGATCCTCAGTTTCTCCACGAGCAAGCATTTCGAATGTTTTTTGATCATCAACTGGAATATCGTCCGGATGAAGTTTTATATCTCTTGTTTTTTCTACCAAGGCAATAGTGGCTGCGATAATAGAAAGATTTTTGAGTCCAAGAAAGTCGAATTTAAGTAGTCCAGCACCATTTTCATCTACACTATACATGTCGTACTGAGTAATGATCTTTCCTTCGCCTTTAGGATCATATTGAAGAGGTGTGAAATCTGTGAGATCAGTAGGACTTATCACCACACCGGCTGCGTGAACACCGATATGTCTTGCACAACCTTCTATCTTTTTTGCCATGTCTATTATTTTTTTGGTGTCCGCATCTTTATCGTATAATTCTTGAAGTTCTGGAACTTCGGACATTGCCCGCTCTATCGTCATAGGAAAACCTTGTGCACCCATGGGAATAAGTTTGGCTATTTGATCACCTAAAGTATAAGGAAATCCGAGTGCACGAGCCGTATCACGCACACTACCACGTGCCATCATGGTACCGAATGTCCCTATTTGAGCCACTCTACTCTCTCCATATTTTTGTTTTACATACTCCACCATTTCATCGCGACGATTATCGGCATAGTCCATATCGATATCTGGCGCAGAAGGACGATCTGGATTCAAAAATCTTTCGAAAGGTATTTCATATTCAAGTGGGTTAATATTTGTGATGTAAGAAACATAAGTTACGAGCGAACCAGAAACTGAACCTCTGATGTTACTTAATATCCCATGTGCGTGAGCATAGTTGAGCAAATCGGCCACAACAAGAAAGTATGGCGAATAACCTTTTGTTTTAATAACTTCTAGCTCATATTCTAATCTCTTTAAAACTTCTTCCGTTTTCTCTATTCCTCTTCTGTCGATTCCTTTGTAAGCCAAATCTCTTAGCTCGTCGTCATAACTTTTACCGGACTCTATTTTTATATCTGGAAAAGCCCATTTTCCAAGGGTGAGGTCTAAGTTGCACATATCTACTACTTTTTGATTGTTTGAAAGAGAATCTTCCATATCAGCAAATCTTTCCTTTATTTCGTCTTGAGTAAGGAAAGAGAAATCCTCTTCATCGTCGTTAAAACTTCGCTCTTTAGGTTCAGCGCCTTGCATCACTGCCATCAGAGTATCTTTTGCTTCTTTGTCTTCTTTGTTTATATAGTAGACATCTGCAGAGGCGACAGTCGGTACGTTTTTTTCTTTACAAAAATCGTACAGAACTTTCATATGTTCATCGTGCCCTTGAATCTCCGGATGCTTTGTTATCTCTATGAAAAAATTCTCTTCTCCATTTTTATTAAATATTTTCTTATATTTTTCTATCAATTCGGAAGCTAGCTCTAGATTCCTATTTCGAAGTGCGGTGGATATGTCTCCAGAAAAAGAAGAAGATATACAGACAATACCTTCACTATATTTTTCTAATATTTCAAGATCGATACGTGGTTTGTAATAAAATCCTTCCAAATAAGAATCAGTGACTAATTTTAAGAGATTTTTGTAGCCAACTTCATTTTTAGCCAGCAAAACAAGACGAAATCTGTCTTTGTCTATTCCTGTTTGCTTGTCGTGTCTTGTACGAGAGGCGAGGTATGCGTCGACTCCGATGATAGGCTTGATTCCTGCCTTTTTACATTCTTTATAAAACTCTATCGCACCATACATATTGCCATTGTCAGTGAGTGCGAGCGCATCCATACCTTCTTTTTTGGTCGCTTCTATAAGTTCAGGGATTTTTGGCAGTGCTTGAAGTAGGGAATAGTGACTATGAGTATGTAAGTGACTAAATTTCATGAGACAAGTATAACACGAGCAAAGTGAGTGATAAAAATACAAAAATTCTGAACAAAAAATACTTCAAAATAAAACAAAATAAAAAATCAGTTTCCAAAATACATTGTAAAATAAAGGCATTCGGGAAACTGAAAAAACAAAATATAAAAAGATGTAAAAATACTTGACATTATTTGTGGGTGTGCTATACTTATCAAGTAATCAGTTCTGTAAATTCTGGGCTGAAATGCAACCGAAGGTTTCTAATTACCCTGAATGATACCACACTCTCTCGCTCTCTCATTGGCGCTTCGGTAACGAAGCGTTTTTCTGTATTTGTTGTTTAGAATCTCAATTTTTTCTTTAAATTCTTCACTTGATACTTTTGAAAGGTTAGTGCCTTTGGGAAAGAATCACTTCCTCATGAGTCCAATGCTGTTTTCGATAAATGGTTTTTGTCTGGGAGATGCTGGATCACAAAAACAAGTTGGTACTCCAAATTTTTCATGCTCTCTGTTTTCTCCTCCTTGATCCAACACAAGAAGATCACTTTTGTTTTGTGAATGAATATTTCTCATCACTCTTGTCGTATGTTTGGATCTCAAACTTTGTACCTTGTCTCCTTTAAGCAGTCTGCATTCTCTCCATCCGACGAGCACCGCAGCGTGAGTGCTCACCTTGTGAGGTGAGTGCATGGTGTCTCCTTCAGTCACAATGCCTGGATCAGGAGAAATATCGTGAATACTCACCATATTTGGAATGATTTACCTTTGTGGAGCGAGAGAATGAGGTTTCTTTCGGTATCTTTTGGTACACAAATATTTGCAGTATCTCTGACCAAGTGAACTTCGGAGCCAGCGGTATATGGCATCTCCCGACACTCTTGGATTCCAATCTTCTTCTTTCATTCTTCCAGCAATACAATCTGGAGACTGGTATTTCTTTAGTTCAGAAATTATATATTTTCGAAGCAGAGGATGCTCCTCAATTTTCATGCCTTGATACTTGGAGTTTCCACGAGCTACCAATGCTTTGTGGTGAGCCACATCTGCTTTGTATTTTCCATCCAATCTTTTTCTTTTTTGGACTTCCCTTGAGATGGTGCTTTTGTGTACTCCGATGATTTTGGCAATCTCCTGTTGTTCCACTCCTTTGTTCAAAAGAGCTTCGATCCGATCTCTCTTGTACTCGTCCAATTGGACGAAAATTCTTGTTTTCCTCATATGAATCCATGTTATCTCAGTTGCATTTCAAACAAGAATTTTCAGCCCACATGGTATCAAGGATAATGGGTCCTTCCTTGAAACTAATATTCATGAGGAATAGTCTCCGCACAGCCGCCACATTCTTTTGCAACGAGAGTGAGGTGGCTTTTTTCTTTGCTACAATACAAACATGGCAATCATTGTAGGAATAGACGAAGCAGGTAGAGGACCACTCGCTGGACCAGTCACGATTGGGCTTTTTGGTGCAGATCAAAAAATAAGACAATACATACTTAAACACATTTTCGATAATAAACTTCGTGACTCAAAAAAGCTCTCAGAAAAACAAAGAGAAGTAATATTTAAACAACTAGAAATTTTACAAAAAGAAGGAAAAATATTTTTTACATACTCTCATATTTCAAACAAAATAATCGATAAAATAGGTATTTCAAGGTCAATACAAATAGGAGTAAATAAGAATTTAGAAAAATTTGAAATATTAAATTTTAAATCTACAATTTTACTTGATGGATCACTCAAAGCATCAAAAGAATTTATAAATCAAAAAACAATCATAAAAGGGGATGAAAAGGATGTTTTTATTGCCTGTGCATCAATAATTGCAAAAGTAAGCAGAGACAGACTGATGCAAAAATTAGCCAAAAAATATAAAGGTTATGGTCTAGAAATACATAAAGGCTACGGAACGCTCACCCACAGGCAAGCTATAAGAAAATTAGGACTCTCTCCACTGCATCGCAAATCTTTTTGTACAAAAATAGACAAAATATAATATTAGTGTTATTATTATAAGTATGGAAAAAGTTCTTTACGAGCTCAAAAGAGCTGACGGGACAACAAAACTCAAAGTCTCGCAAACCGGAAATCAAGTACGGTTAACCTTAAAAGACAAAGAGGGGAACCGAAAAAGCAGTATTCTAACCCCTAAGCAATGGAACCATATGTTGGCACGTGGTTCCATGGCGGAGTTATAGATCAACCCAAGGACCCGCTAGGAGGCGGGTCCTTTTCTATATATCATATACAAGGGTTTCTATAGATTAAAAATTAGTATTTATTTTAGGGTTTTTCGTATTTGATGCTTCGAATTTATTCGACTCAAAAACTTCTTTGTTATTTAGAAATTAGAGCTTAGAAATTACCCATGTTGCATTTCTTTTAAAAACATAGTAACATGGGTCTATGGTAGTAAGAATGCGTCATACAAGAAGCCAAAGAGGAAACACAAGAAGCCATCATGCAATATCTACGAAGGCGCCTGTTTCTCTTTGTAAAGAATGTGGAAGTCCAAAATCTCCACACGTTGTTTGTTCTGTTTGTGGAAAATACAAAGGCAGACAAGTCTTGAATGTACAAAAATCAATCGATAAAAAATCTAAAAAATCAAAAGCTTCAAAATAAGTAACTCACAGATTGTACTCTTTGATTATTTATTTTCTTGCTATACTTATAGCTAAACAATATTAGCTAAACGCTTGAAAAAATGGCAAATAGGCACCTAGGAAGACAAACAGTACTCCAAACTCTATACGAGTGGGATTTTAGTGAGAAAAAAATAGATCCAGAAGAGATCTTACAAAGAGATTCTTCAGAGTTTGCTCCCGGATTTAAAAATGATCACTTCATGGAAAACCTCCTCCGAGGTGTAATATCCAAACAAAAAGATCTAGACGAGATTATAGTTAAAGCTGCTCCAGAATGGCCGATAGATAAGATAAGTGTGATGGATCGCAACATATTGCGTATTGGTCTTTTTGAACTTCTTTTTGCAGATCGTGAACAAGTGCCCCCTAAGGTTGCAATCAACGAGGCAATTGAGCTTTCTAAAAAATTTGGCGGAGAGACTAGTAGCAAGTTTATAAACGGAGTACTCGGCGCTGTGTACAAAGAAATGGGTGAGCCGGGTAAAAACGATAAAAAAGAACCAGCTAAACCAGTACCTCTAGAGGCCCTAGCTGGAGCTGTTATATATGCCAAAAAAGGTGATGATATATTCCTTTGCCTTGTTCACGATGTGTTTGGACATTGGACACTTTCTAAAGGCCATATAGACCTCAATCTTGATTTAAATACAGAACTAAAAAGAGCAATAAAAGAAGAATTGGGACTTGATATAGAAGTAAAAGACCACTTAGGTCACACAGAGTACGGTACGTACGACCCAGAGAAAGGTAAGATCAAAAAAAGAGTAGAATATTATCTTGCACAAACAGAATACACAGATGTGTCATTACAAAAAAGTGGTGGACTAGACGATGTTCAATGGTTCCGTCTCTCCGACATACTTGACCTAAATTTTTATGATGATATCCTCCCAGTTGTAACCAAAGCAATAAACTTATTGATTCAAAACTAAAAAATTTAATTTAATATTAATATTAAATTTTTAATATTGAATTTTAAATATTAAACAAAATTCATGAGAGACCTATCCGAATTTGAAAAGAAAATAAACATATATTTTGAAGACAAAGCTATATTAAAACAAGCTTTTACTCATAGATCATATTTAAACGAAAACAGAAACCTAAAAAGTGGACACAACGAGCGTCTAGAGTTTTTGGGTGATGCTGTGCTCGAGCTTTGTATTACTCATTTTTTATATACAGAATATCCAGATAAAAACGAAGGTGACCTTACTTCAATAAGAAGCGCTCTTGTGAACGCGACCACTTGTGCGCAAGTGGCTCAGACTTTGGAGGTAAATGATTTTCTGCTCCTATCTAGAGGAGAAGCCAAAGATACTGGCAGAGCAAGGAGCTACATACTAGCTAACGCACTCGAGGCGATAATCGGTGCAATATACATAGATCAAGGCTATGAAAAATCAAGAGAATTTATACTCAAATACATAACTCCGATGACAGAACAGATAGTACGAGAAGGACTATGGATTGATGCAAAAAGTAAGTTCCAAGAAAAAGCTCAGGACATAGCTGGTATTACACCATCATACAAAACAATAAAAGAAACAGGCCCAGATCATGACAAAAAATTTACAGTAGGAGTTTATATTGGTGAACAAATGATTGCAGAAGGTGAAGGCGAATCTAAACAAGACGCAGAACAAGCGGCAGCAAGAAAAGGTCTCAAAGAAAAAGGTTGGTAATCTATTCTCTTTTATGGTATAATGTGAGGCAGAGGTGAATGATGGCGGAAGGTAACAAATACGGAGTTCCTGATAAAGTCGGGGATACCGGAACCAATAAAAGACCAGCGGGCAGTGATCGAGTTGGTATTGGTCAAACAATGATGGCTGGTATCAGGAGTGAGTACGCCCAGAAAATGAAAGAAGAGGAAAACAAGAAGAAAGAAGAAAAAAAATCTCGTGCAGCTGAAATCAAGAAAAGGTTTATCCTCGCTGGCGAGTTCTTCGAGACTCTTATCTTGGCCGAAGACGATGTTCTCGGACTAACTGAAAGAGATGAGAGATTAACCCTGGGAATGCTCACCAACATCGAGCAAATACTCGGTATCAAAATCTAGCAAGACGACCGAGGCCCGCGTGCATGCACGCGGGCTTTTCATATTCTGAACCCCGCCCGGAGCATTCCCCAACGCTCGTGCCCCATCTGAACTTTGGAGGGCGGGGGTTCTAAGACACCACTTAGCCTTTGAAAGTGGAGTGTAATTTACACGTTAGTGCCAAGAAAGGAAACCCTGGGTCTAGCGTAGCGGAGGCCGGGGATGAGGTCATTTTTATATAAAAAACACAAATAAAAAGAGTGTCGCTTGGACGACACCCTGCAGAAAAGGGAAAGTTTAAGTCTGGGAGTCCTTCGTGCACGAAGTCTCCATTAGTCAGCCTAGTAACGGCTACTAAATTTTCTCCTGGGAGCATTAGAATACCAACGCTACCCTTTTACCCCGAATGCCGGGTTCGGACTTGAGTCTAATCAATTAGTTTACGCTCTCCAAGAAGCTACTACTTGATAGAATTTTTACAAACCCTTCTGTTTAAAAATTTATCACACCCGAAACATTCGTCAATTTCAGACTCTCATATTATAATAAATGCACTATGCTCAAATCACTCGAATTATCAGGATTCAAATCTTTTGCAAAAAAGACAGAAATACAATTCAAGACAAAAGTCACAGGAATTGTGGGTCCAAACGGAAGTGGGAAATCAAACGTAGCAGAAGCTTTTCGCTTTGTACTCGGTGAACAATCCATAAAATCTATGCGCGGTAAAAGAGGCGAGGATCTTATATGGAACGGGTCTTCCGAAACACCTAGGTCAAACAGAGCACACGTAAAACTCACATTTGATAATAAATCCAAAAAACTAGATCTAGATTTTGATGAAGTAACAATAGAAAGAATCGTTAATCGTGATGGTACAAATGAATATATGATAAACGGTTCTGAAGTGAGGCTGAAAGACGTTTTAGAATTATTAAGCCAAGCCCACATAGGAACATCGAGTCATCACATAATCTCCCAAGGTGAAGCCGACAAGATACTCAGAGCAACAATAAAAGAAAGGCGAGAAATGATAGAAGACGCTCTCGGTCTTAAGCTTTATCAATATAAAAGAGAAGAAAGTCAGAAAAAACTTTTAAAAACAGAGGAAAACATCAAACAAGTAGAATCTCTGCGTAGAGAAATAGCTCCTCATATAAGGTTTTTAAAAAAACAAGTAGAAAAAATAGAAAAAGCAGAAGAAGTGCGAAATGCTCTTTCGTCTTTGTATCGAGAATATTTAAAAAGAGAATATGTTTATCTAACAGAACAAAAAAAGAAGCTTGAGCTTGCTCGTAATCCTATGGACACAGAGAGAGAAAGATTAGAAAAAGAAATGCAGAGTGCAAAAGCGATATTAAGCGACTCTTCAAACAAAGACGCAAAAAGTGATGAACTTTTAAATATTGAGACTAGCATAAAACAAGCAAGGGAGACTAAAGAACTCCTACAAAAACAAGAGGCTATGCAAAATGGTGAAATCCAAGCATACGAAAGACAAGTAGAATCTATCCTGAGAGAACATGCAATAGAATCAAACCGTACAGTGTTACTTAGAGATGTAGAAACATTGAGACAAGAAGTATCTTCCCTAACAACAGTAGAAGAAGTATTACAAAAAATAAATGATTTTATAGAGAGAAATAGACACATATTGGACGAAAGCAAAGTGTCAGAACTAAGATTAAAAGTACAAGAATTAAATACAACTAAGCAAAGTCTATCCTTACAAATACAAGAAGCAGATTCTGTTTTGAAAGCACACGAAGAGACTTATGTGTACCTAAAAAGCCAAATAGAAAAAGACAAAGACGTTAACAGGGAGGCCGAGAAAAACATTTTTAGAATACGAAGCGAACAGACAGTATTTGAATCTGAATACAGAAACCTCCTAGATCAAGAAAGATTCTTACAAAGAGAAGAAGAGGAATGGAAACGAGAAAGAGAAGAGGGTGCTGTGCTTCTCGGTAGTCTTATTGTTGGTTTTGAATCAGTAGAAATTACGAAAATAGATACAAGCAGGGAAGAACAGTACACAAGAAAAAGGGAACTCGAAAAAATGAAAATAAGATTAGAAGAACTGGGCGGTGCAGGAGGAGGAGAAATAATGAAAGAATATAAAGATAATCTTGAGAGAGATGCGTATTTAGAAAAAGAACTAAACGATTTATATAAATCTGGAGAATCTCTAAAATTACTAATACGTGAGTTACTCGAAAAATTAGACATCGAATTCAAGTCTGGCATAGAGGGGATAAATAAATCATTCCAATCTTTCTTTTCTGTCATGTTTGGCGGAGGAGAAGCAAGACTCGATGTGGTAAAAAGTCTCAAACCTAAAAACAAAAATGAAGAAAATATTGACTTAGTATCAGAACAAGAAAAAGAGGAAGATTTTAACGATGGAATAGATATTTATGTGGCACTCCCAAGGAAAAAACTAAAGGGTTTGGATATGCTCTCTGGCGGAGAAAGAGCGCTCACATCTATTGCACTCCTTTTTGCAATATCGAGTGTAAACCCACCACCATTTATCATACTCGACGAAACAGATGCGGCGCTCGATGAGGCTAATTCCAAAAAATATGGAGATAGTATAGAAAAGCTAAGTGAACTTTCTCAATTAATACTCATCACACACAACAGAGAAACAATGTCTCGTGCAGGGGTGATATATGGAGTGACAATGGGTAGAGACAGTGTTTCAAGATTATTGTCTATAGAGTTCGACGAGGCGGTCGCGGTGGCTAAATAGATTGATAAAAAATAACAACTCTTGTATTCTCTTATAGCTCTTCGGAGCTATGTTCTTTACACAAGGAGAGAAGAAGATTGACCCATGTAATAAAAGAATTCCTACAATCATTCCGAAAAGCTCCGGAACTTGTGCATATTCTAGTTGGAATACTAGGAATTGCTCTCATGCTTTCTCGGGGTGAATACGAAAAAATGGGTATACCAACCCAAGTTTTTGTACTCATCATCTACCTGACATTTCTGGTAGGTATCGCACCAATACCGATGCCAACTTTCGCGACCAACTTCCGGCAAGTTGTATATGTCGGGCTCGTATCGTCGGTTCTAGATTCTTTTGTGCTACTTGCACAACTGAAGAAAATGAAGACGAGCGGGACTATTGTAGAGAGAACAAAACTACTGACCATCTTTACACTATCTGCTCTAATAGGCGGATTGTGTATATGGTTTGGAGAAGTATACGCAGCGGGTCTTTTTGCAAACGACAGACGAACGGGTGTAGCATCTGCTCTGTTCGTTGTGCCTCCTGTATTGGTCTTTTTGTCCATCTTAGGATGGAATGCTAACAAGCTACAAATCAGACTAGAACCCAGCAATCGACGGTCACGGAAGATTAACATCTATGAGTTCGTCGGGGGAGTAATATTGCTCCTATGGACTCACGACCCGATTGTGTGTACTGGTGTGTTACTCATATACACAACTATCACTAACCAGCAAAATCATCTGTTCGATCAAGTCTTGAAAAACGAGATCGAATGGCCAGTCATTGTCGTAGTACTGCTTGCGATGGTAAAAGGAGAGTGGGTTGTGAACCAACTCTTTGTTCCACTCGGAATATCGACAGGAAACTGGGCGATCATTCCGTCGGCAGTGCAGGCAGTACTTTGGGGTCCTCTGTATCAAGACCCAAGCGTTCACTTTTGGGTCAGACTCACAAACCTGTCGACAGGGGCAATGTTGTTGCCAATAAGTTCGCTTGTCGGTGTGATGCTGTTTACAACCCCAAGAGAATGGATCACGTACATGAGGTATAGTGTGATTTATTCTCTCATCTGGTTCTGTATTATGAGGGTATGGATTTACTTGGCTCTCCAATCTCCAGTAGGCGAACTCCTTGAAAAGTTTGCTCACTAAACACGATGAATCACGTCCCGCAAGCCACAAGCTTGTGGGACGATTTTTTATAATCTAGACCACTTTGAAATCCAAAGTTTTACGCTCTAAATCAGAGGTTACTAATTTTACTTTTATTTTATCCCCGAGAGAAAATTTCTTTTTTGTACGTTGTCCCACGATGCAATAATTTTTTTCATCTATTTCATAAAAGTCTCCTTCCATGTCTTTTAGTCTTACCATTCCTTCTACTTTTGTTTCAGGATCTTCTATATACATTCCCCATTCAGTCACACCAGAAATAACTCCGTCAAAAATCTGGCCAACTTTGTTTTGCATAAATTCGACTTGTTTGTATCTGATACTTTCTCTCTCAGCTTCGGCGACCGTTATTTCTTTATCACTTGCTTCGTCGGCTATTATTTGAAGTGTGGCAATGTCAGCCTTATCAACTTTTCCACTTATAAGATGATTTTGTAAAATTCGATGGACAAGCAAGTCCGGATATCTTCTAATAGGAGAAGTGAAGTGTGTGTAATATTCAAAAGACAGACCAAAATGTCCTATGTTTTTTGTTGAATAGACTGCCTTTGCCATCGAACGTATCATCGTGGTCTTAATAAGTGATTCAGAAGGACTGCCTTCTATTTCCTTTAACAGACGATTTATTGCTTTTGCAGATATTGCACCATCTCTAACAGGCAAATCGTGACCCAATGCTCTTACAAAAATTGCCAAATTTTCTATACGTTCCATTTTTGGCAAATCGTGAATACGGAATATGGAAGCACCACCACGTTTTTTTGATTGGTCGCTTATGTATTTTGCCACTTCACGGTTAGCAAGGAGCATCCACTCCTCAATCATTCTCATTGTATCTAGTCGAGGTTTTTTATAAATTCTAAGAGGTTTGCCTGTCTCGTCGAGTTCAAATTTCACTTCATCTGTTTCAAATTCTATTGCACCATTTTTCTTGTTTTCTTCTCTGTAAATATTTGCAATATTATTGAGAGTAGTTAGTTCTTCTAGAAATTCTCCAGATACATTATCCAAAACTTCTTGTGCGTTTTCATAAGTGAATCTTTTATCAGAATTAATGACAGTTTTACCAAACCATCTATCAATTATTTTTCCAGTACTTTTTTCTATATTAAAAACAGAAGAAAAAGCAAAACGATCTACATTTGGATTTAGAGAACAAAGCTCATTACTCAAAACTTCAGGAAGCATTGGTATAGTACGGTCAACAAGATAAGTTGAGAAACTTCTCTTTCTAGCTTCACGATCAAGAGCACTTCCTGGAGTTACAAAATGTGACACATCGGCGATATGGACACCAACTTCTATTATTCCATCTCCTAAATCTTTATAAGAAAGAGCATCGTCAAAATCTTTTGCGTCTTTTGGGTCGATTGTAAAAGTAGTAGTACCTCGAAAATCTTTCCTAAAAACAGGCAAGGGATTACTTTCTGAATATTCTTTCAATTCTGCGTGAAATTTTTCTGCAACTTTATGAGCTTCTTCTTCTACATCGTGTGGGAAATCATAAACAATACCTTTGTCGAGTAAAATAGATTGCATTTCTGTCTCATGAACGCCTTTTTGTCCTATTACAGATATTATTTTGCCTTGTGGGCTCAAGTTTGGATTATTCCATTCTAATAATTCTACATAAACTTTTAATCCAACGACTGCCTCTTTTGACAGATCCTTTATCTCTACCTTCTTATAAAATTTCCAATCATCAGGACTGAATACCAAACCAAAAGTAGATTCCACAAGAGTTCCTACAAATTTTATTTTGTTTCTTTTAACGATTTTTATAACCTTACCAATAAGTCTCCCTCTTTCTTTCCCTGTAATTTCTATTTCAACAACATCTTTATCTAAGGCACAATTAAGATTTTCTTCGTAGACTATTATATCTTCATCTCTGTTTTTATTTTTTGGCGTAGAACCATCTTCTAAAAGGGGAGTAACAAATCCAAGTGGTTTTGCTGTAATTTTTATATTACCTATTATATTTTTTTGCATGATATGTAAATACTATCACAGTTATGGATAGATATGTTATAATTCAAATCAACAATTAAGTAATTTAATTAAATATATGTTTACTATAAAAGATTCATTTAAATACGGTTGGGAAACTTTCAAATCACACTTAGAGACAGCCATACTATCTACAATATTAATATTGGCAGTTGGTATGCTCACAGAAAGCAAACATGTGATAGGTTTGCTTGCTACTGTGTTTTTAATAATAGTACAAATAGGATACTTCAAAATTTTTCTAAGAATCAATGATGGGGAAAATCCTGTTTTCAGTGACATATTCAAAGAATTTAAAAAAATATTTTGGAAATATTTAGGATTATCTCTTTTGGTCGGTTTTGTAGTAGGAATAGGTACCATATTCCTTATAATCCCAGGCCTGATACTTATAACAAGACTACTATTTTCTTCTTTTATACTAATTGACACAAACATAAGTATTACCGAATCAATCAAAGAAAGCTGGGCAATAACAAAAGGCAACTTTTGGAAAATACTATTGCTCATTTTGTCTATATGTGTAGCAAACATCATCGGAGCTATGCTATTTTACGTAGGACTACTCGTTACAGTGCCTGTTTCTACTTGGGCACTCATACATGCATATAGAAAACTCTCACAAGCTCGCGCAAGTATTATGATTGAGCCTACACCAGAAGAAACAAAAGCAACTGTGTAAATACATAGAAATATCGACATTTAGGCTCCCTTGGACTTCTGTCTTTGGGGGCCTTCATCTATATAAAGTTATACCCATTTGACTTAAATTGACTTATGTATATAATAGAACTCGCTCTAGGTAATAGAGCAGTTTTTGAAAAAATGTGGTCTTTGACAACTTGAAATATTAAACTCCGTACCATTTTGGTACGGGGGAGAAACTACTCACTTTGAACCAAGGTAAGGTTTGGTGGGTAGTTGCAAGTCTTTGATTTATTAATTTGAGTATAACTACTCGAATAGTTAAATTGAGGATAGTAATTTTTGTTTACAAAAATTACTACACAAATAACACAATAGAAAAAGTGATTTCGAAAAAACTGACGTTAGGATCAAAAAAAGTAAAAAATGAATTTGGCCCGCCCGACACGCTTTAGCGTAGTCGATGCGGGCGGGTATTTTTTGTTTTGTTCCGTTCTAAAAATTCGAAGAATTTTTAGCCCCGCGAAGCTCGAGCGAAAGCGAGATGCAAAGTGGGGCAAATACCCTAAAACATTTTCCTAGAAAATGTTCGGGTAAAATTAAACTTCGTTTAATTTTAGAGTTTGATCCTAGCTCAGGATGAACGCTGGCGGCGTGGATAAGGCATGCAAGTCGAGTGGGTTTAGACCCACGGCGAACGAGGTAGTAACACGTAGGTACGCACCCTTTAGTCGGGCATAACTAGCCGAAAGGTTAGATAATTCTCGATGGTCTCGAAAGAGTAAAGATTTATCGCTAAAGGAGCGGCCTGCGGGATATCAGCTAGTTGGTAAGGTAATGGCTTACCAAGGCTATGACGTCTAGGGGAGCTGAGAGGCTGACCCCCACCGATGGAACTGAGAAACGGTCCATACACCTACGGGTGGCCGCAGTCGAGAATCTTCCGCAATGGGCGAAAGCCTGACGGAGCGACGCCGCGTGGTTGATGAAGTCCTTCGGGACGTAAAAACCTTTTATGAGGGAAGAAGTTTATTGACATTACCTCATGAATAAGGGGCTCCCAATTCTGTGCCAGCAGGAGCGGTAATACAGAAGCCTCGAGCGTTACC
>JACCDR010921346.1_pt1 | contig 87901 bp, 102 predicted proteins | sample 7446431 | NCBI WGS metagenome assembly JACCDR01 (sample SAMN15323443, study PRJNA562643) | freshwater metagenome | isolation source: river surface water | place: USA:Blue River Watershed | collected 2017-08-17
AGAATTGGCGGTGGCGTTAATACTGTAACAAATAGACCAACCTTCGCTTGGTACAACTATACCACTAAGCAAATGGAAATGAGCGCAGGAGGTATATTAACTGTAACCACTGCAATTACAACAGGTAGTTTGGATGTGGATAATATTAATGTTAATGGAAATACGATTAGTTCAACTAATACGAATGGTGATATAAATATAATCCCAAATGGTACAGGTAAAACAATAATAGATACAAATATTGAGTTTGACGCATCGTATAGACTTAATTTCATTAATGGATCTGATGGAACAATTCGTGCACAAGGTGCATCAAACGACATCTCACTTGTAGCTGGTAGAAATTTTAAAATAAACACAAATTCAGTTGAAAGATTATCTATTGATAATACAGGAGCATTTGATTTTAATTCTAATAATTTAAACTCAATAAACACTATTGACGTAACCGCTTTAACTAATCAAATTCAACTAGGTACAACCAACACGGCTACCATAAACTATCCCGAAGCAAGCGCAAGCGGTGATATAACCCTTACTTTACCTTTTGTAACAGGGACTTTAGCCACACTAGCAGGGACAGAAACTTTTACAAATAAGACTTTGACAAGTCCTGTAATTGCTACAATAGTAAATACAGGAACTCTTACATTACCTACATCTACTGATACTTTAATAGGAAGAGCTACTACTGATACATTAACCAATAAAACACTTACTAGTCCTATAATATCAGGAGGAACAATAGATAATGCAAGTATAGGAGCAACCACACCTAGTACAGGAGTTTTTACAACAGCAACTATTAGCGGACAAATATTAAATGGAATTACAAGTGCTAGAACTTTTTCAAATTCTGTTATTCCTTTAATTCAAACAGAAGGAACGCTAATAACAACTACTAATAATTCTGTATTTTACAACGGAATTAACGCGAGTACTTCTGGAGTATTTCTTTTAGGTCGATCGAAAGGAACTACAGTTGGAAGTGTTACTGCTGTTACTAGTGGAGATAGATTAGGATCACTTCTTTTTGAAGGAACAGATGGGACGTCATTAGTTCGATCTGCTAGAATAACAGGATTAGTGGATGGTACAGTTAGTACAGGTGTAGTTCCTGGTAGCATTACTATCAATATTAGTGATTCTACTGGAACAGGAGTAGATAGGTTTAATATAGCAGCAAATGGAATTACTACAATATATAGTAGTGGATTAGATGGTACTACATATCCGGAATTAAGATTAAGAAATACATCTAACGGTACATTTTCAGCACAATTTAATACTGTAGCTAGATTAAGTTTTTATGGAGATGATACCGCAGGAGCAGGAGCAGGAACCAGAGTTGCTATAGATATGTATAATGGAACTACAACTGGTTCAAGTTATGGATTGGCTTTTTATACGTCATCCGCTGCCACAAATCTTATCGAAGGAATGAGATTAACTACTGCTCAAAACTTAGGTATAGGTACAGGATCAACAGTATCAGCAAGACTTCATGCTATAAGTACAACAGAGCAATTAAGAATAGGTTATGATGCTTCTAATTATTTGAGTACTACAATAGATTCTTCTGGTAACGCTACAATTAGTGCTACAGGAACTCAAATAACCTTTCCAGACGATTTAATATTAACAAGTGGTAAACACGTAAGAGGCGCAAACGGTCGGACTATTGTACTAGATAAGTCGGTTGCGCTTACAAATGCCACCGCAACAACGATATGCACTATAACACTTCCGACGGGAACAAGTTTAGCGGGTTTCTATTCTGTTGAGTTAAACGGAATAATTAGAAATGGTGGTACATCAAGTGTAACGAACTTAGGGGCAAAAAGAATCTCAGAGGGGTTTGCTTGTTGGGGGCAAGACACAGATGCAAATAGTGATGTTGGGGCTATTACTGGGCTTACTTTAGGGTCTAGTTTTGGCGATGTATTAGCTTCAAGGGATATAGGAGCCTCTACTATATCAATTTCAAGAAGCGGAACAAACAATAGCGTCCATGAAATACAATTAAATGTAACTAAATCAGGATCAAATAGTGATGCACTTGCATTTATAGGAACTATCACTATTCATTGGAATTTGTTTTCAACATTCAGTGCAAGTTAAATAATTAACCTAACTATATAAACACATGACATTGAAGGATAAGGTAGATATAGAGAAACTATCTGATTTGATAACAGAACATATTGAAAATGACGCTAAATGGAAAAAAGAGTTAAAAGAAGATGTTGATAAAATATCAAGAGGTCTTTATGGAGATCAAGAAAATGGCGTTGCTGGAGTAATAATAGATTTAAGAAACAACAAAAAAGATACTGAGACTATTAAGAATGTAATATGGAAAGTATCTGTAATTACCGGAATAATTGTAACTATCGGTCTTTACATCATAGATAAATTTATATTAGGATGAAAACAGATTTACTAAGTTTAAGTTATTATTTCTATATATTTATAGCAATAATGATAACCATTTTCAATAGAAAGTCTATTTGGAAAGGGATATGTGGAGGTAATGGTGCTGCACAACCAGATGAATTAGTCAAAGCAGTTATTGTTATTATTTTTTATTTTGATGTAGGATTGATTGTATTTCTACATGAACAACCTGATTATATTCTATTAGCTTATCTATTAGGTATGTTAGGATTACAACAGTTTATTACAAATAAATCAACTAAACAAGATAAAAATGAAAATAGTAAAGATTCTATTGTTTCTGATAATAAGTAATGCTTTATTTATTAATTGTAGTCCTATAGACAAATTAATAAGACATCAAAAGAAAATAGATTTATTAGTAAAGAATTATCCAGAGCTAAGAAAAAACTTAGCTTTGGATTCGCTTATAATAAGAGATACTTTGCTGATTACCATACATACTAGAGATACAGTAAGATTAGAAATAGATAGTGCAGGATTTTTATCGAAATTGGACTCGATCTCTTTTTATAAGCAATCTATAGATTCATTACAGGCTTTAGGTATAAATACTCAGAAAGAAAAAGATAAACTAGAAAGGTTAAAAAACAGTTTACTTTACGGAGCATATACAGAAAAAAGTTTTACTATAGATATTCCAATAACATATAATTATAATAATGATACTGTAACTACTGATTACAGTATTTTGTTATTTCTATCTAAAGGTAAATTGTTTCTATCATCGGATGATACATTAAATCTATTATACAAAAAGACAGATTATACATTAAATATAACTAAAGAAAAAAAGTTAAATTTTATTTCTTGGATAAGAGATGAAAAAACTTTATCTTTATTAGTAATACTATTTTTAATCATTCTTATACTAATATTTAAAAGGTGATGTTAATATCAGAAATACAGGATAATATTGCAATGCACTTTCAAAAGTCATTCGATATACCATTCAAATCAAGAATAAAAAGTGAGATTGTATCTGCTAGAGCAGAAGTAATTAAACAACACTTTCAAAAGTATGGTACATATCCTGAATCATTAGTTTCTCAAATAAACTCAACTCCTTTAAGAAAAGTAGATGAAGCTGAAACAGCTTCTTATTCTTTAGGTAGTGTTGTATCTCGTACAACTTATGCTATTCCTGCTCCTATTAGAATGAGTAGTAGAAGTAGCAATTTTATTTATGTAGGTACTGTAGATGGTAGAAGGGCATTTAGCTATGTAGAACCGGAAAACATAAATGATAAAATAGTAGATAGATTTTTAAAGGATAGAATTTGGTATTCATTTATCAATGGTTATATCTACATATATAACTCTAATCCTAAGAATGTTAGAGTAAGAGGTATATTTTCAGACCCTTATCAGATAGCAGTATTAAATGGTTGTAAAACAGATAACTGCCCTCAAGACTTGGATATACCAGAAGATTTTGTTAATTTAATTGAAAGATTAGTAATTGATCTATTACAAAGAGGTCAGATTACTCCAGATAAAGAAGAAGAAATAGAAGTAGAAACCAATGATTAATTGCAAACAATTATATAAGGAATTTCTATTAGAGAATACGCTAACTCCAGAGCAGTTACCGTATTCTGTTTATTCAGCTGTAATAGAAATGCATAACAAAGAAGTAATGAGATTGATCGTAGAAGAGAATCGAAGTTACGATATGGGATTTCATTTAGGTGATATAAAAGCTGTAGAAGTTCCTAGAAAGATAAGAATTTCAAAGAATGGAGAATATTATAGTTCTGTTAATTGGAAAGCTACTGAACAAGCAAAAGAAACATTAATTAAAGAAGGTAAACTACCTTATAAGGCTATAAAGAATGAAAAAGGAGAAATTATAGGTGATAATGGTGGTGTAAGATATATAGTTTATAATATTTCAGATACTTCTGTAAACTTTACTTGGAATAGATATAGACAAATAAATCCATTCAATCAGAAAGAAAACTTTGTATTAAAGAAGATAAGACATTATCATTTTAAATTTACAGAATTGAATATTGAAATTCTTAATGCGTTTAAGAATAATAATAATATATCATATACAAAACTTGCATTATGAACTCTAAATTAAACTATGTATCTAGTCAAGGTGTATTTGCTAGAGTATCTCCTCTAATTAAAGAAACTAATTGGAGAGAAGATGCTTTTTTGTATTTAGGTGATGCTATACAAATGCTAGGTCATAAATGGTCTACAAAAATAATTTCTACACCAGAAGATGAATTGTTGCAAGTAGAAAATCATATTGTAGAAATTCCATGTGATATAGAAGAATTAATAGAAGTTCATTATCAGGGTCATAGATTGCATATCAATAGTGACCCTAGTATGTTAGCGTTATCAAGTGATGAATATAAATGGCATGGTGTTGGTAGTTGGTATATGATACAATATCCTCATATCAAAACCTCATTTGAATCAGGAGAAATTAAAATTATAGCTAGAAAGTTTTTGAAAGACGATAATGGATTTATAATGATACCTGATAATCCATATTATAAAGATGCGATTAAATGGTATATAGTTTATAATCTATTACTTTCAGGTTATACAGCTAAATCTAATGAAGTGTCAATAGGTTATTGTCAAGAGCAATTTGAAATAACTAAACGAGAATCTTCTTCTAAGTTAAATACAATGACTAGAGATGAAAGAGAACAGTTTAGTAGAATGTGGAGAACTTTAAATGTATCAGGTATAGGTTTAAATAGATTAAGATTTTAATGGAAATATCTAAAGGATTATATACAGATTGTAATGAAGTAGAACAACCTACTGGAACTTGGAGAGATGCTTTAAATTTAATTTATGATAAATCTAAATTTAGATTATCTAATGAACAAGGTACAGAAGAGTTTTCAAGAAATATACCTGCTGATACTACTATTATAGGTTTTGTAGAAATACAAGATATATTAGTAGTATTTCTAAAACATTCTACTACAGATCAAATAGGTTATTTCAAAACTAATGGAATGTACACTACTTTAGTATCTGGATCAACATTAAATTTTAATGTTAATTTTCCAGTAATAGCTAAAGTAATAAATGATAATATAATCATTTATACAGATTATTATAATCCTATAAGATATATAAATCTATCTAATATACCTTCTAGTTTAACTAGTAGTAAACAATTAGATTTGATTTCACCTGAATCTGATAATACATATTTCACTTCTACTGTTACTGCAATGGATAGTTATCCTGCTGGAAATTTTCCAGAAGGAACTTACTATGTATATATGCGTTATAGAAATACAGACGGTAATGTAACAAATTATTTTAATTCTAATACAGGTACTCATATTACATTATCTGCATTTATAGCAGGCACATCTAACTTTTTTAAATCTCAATCAAGTATAGATTCAGGTTCATCCAACAAAGGAATCAGATTAATTGTAGCAAATACAGATACAGATTACGATTATTTAGAAGTTGTAATATTAGGATATATTAACGGTCAATATGTAGCTAAAAAATTAGTAGATCATTTAGTAACAGGTGCTAGTACAGAATATATAAATCTTACTGAATTTGAAGGAGATATTGTAGATATTGAATCTCTATTTGTTACAAAAAAGAATTTATTAGTACACGATATAGAAATATCAAATGATGAAATATTTGGTATAAATATCAAAGAAGATGATGAAATAAATTTTCAAAAATATGCTAATATGATAACAGTAACTCCTGTGTTATCAGCAGTAGAAGCATATACTAATGTAAGAACGTTTATACCAGGAGAAGTATATGCTATTTATTGTACACTTCTTTATAATGATAATAGAGAAAGTAGAGCATTTCATATACCAGGTACAACACCTACTTCTGTAGACCTATCTGCTAGTACTATAACAGGATTAACTGATTATAAAAAGTTTCAAGTAGAGAGATCGAATTGGCAGAATACTAATGAAACTTATCCTAATACAGATGATTTTGATGATTTTGAATCTGGCGCACATACAGGTAGTAATAATGCTTCTACATTAACAGATTCAAGTAAAACGTGGACGACAAATCAATATGCAGGTTATAAGATATATAATATTACAGATGGAAGCTCTGCTGTAATTGTTTCTAATACATCAAATACGATAACCGCAACATTAAGTGGAGGAACACAAAACGATTGGGATACTGCCGATGTATATAGTATAGGATTGGATTTAAGAAATGATAATGTAAAACATCATAAAATATCTAACTTTTCTAATTTAAAAGCTGATGCTGCTTTTTCTGGAGACGATAGAGTAGGAAAAGATCAATTAATTAAAGTAGAATTAAAATTTGATAATATAGTAATACCTGATAAATATGCTACAAAAATAAAAGGTGTTAAATTTTATTATGTTAAAAAGAATATAGCAGATAGATTAGTATTAGGTTTTTCTCCTATATTATATGGAGGAAAAATGGATGATCCATCAGACGAATTAGTAGATAATTATGTATCTATATGTTCTAACTTAATACAAACTATTTCTACTGGTGTAAATAAGAAAGTAATACCAAATCCAGATATTTTAAAGTTTTCTTCATTAGATGTAATGTTAGATAAACCTAAATTAAATCCTGTATTTGTTCAAGCAGAAATTTTTCATACAATAGCTGTAAATGGTTCACCTGTAGATGGTAAAGTTTATAATGTTTCTGCATCAGGTGTTTTATTAAATGATACAGCGACAGCAGGAGAAGAAAAAAGATTTACTTTACATTCTCATATATGTTCAGGAACATCACCATCTCCTGCAACAGGTTTTATAAAAGCTGTAAATAAATATCAATATATACCTGAAAACTCTGCATTTGGTGATGTTTATAATAGATATGGAGAAGAGACTTTACTGTTATATGGAGATTTTGATCAGATTAATAGTGAAGTTACAACTTCATCTGATACTTTATTTGATGGTACATACGTTGAAAAATCAGGTTTGTTATCATTAAGACAGATACCTAAAGATGTTCATACACCTTTTTATAAACAAACAGAGTTTATAAATATAGCGTTTGAACCAATATCAGGTGCAGGATCATATGATGTAACTACTGTAAATACCGGAGAAGGTTATGTTTGTTTGTATACTACAGTTCATACTGCTGGTTCTTATGGTGATGTTTATCCGTTAGTAGACGATTCAGCAAAAGGTTATGGTACAATGGCTGTCAGACAAATAGCTATGTATAGTATTAACAACCCTCAATTCAGAAGAGAAAATCCTAGTATAGATAATGGTCAAATTTATTTACATACTGAAAAAGCTGTATCGTTATTAAATAATTACGATCCTACAAAACAAGTAATTATAGATATAAACAGATCATTAACTAATCAGAATCAAGTAAATAATGTATTACCTTTTGATCCTTATGAAACATTTTCTAATTATCATCCATATAGAGTAATTCGATTTACTCCTGCTGATAGAGAATTTAGAAACAAGATTACATTTACTTATTTACCTAATAGCTTTTATGAATTGTCATCAGAAAAAGGTATAGGTATTGCAATAAATAAGATAAACGAAAATCTAATATTAGAATGTGAAAGAGGTTGTTATATTACTAGAGGTAAACAATCTTTACAGTTAAAAGAAGATACTGCTTATATTGGAGATAATGATATATTTGATATTGTTCCACAACCTATATTAAATACAGAAGGTAGATTCTTTGGTTCTCAAAGTAGATTTACAACTAGAGTTACTAATTTAGGAGCTATAATTGTAGATCAAATGGATGGTAGAATCTATTTATTTGATGGACAAAGTTCACCTAAAGAAATAAGTAAATTAGGTAATGCTAACTTATTTAGATTGAAATTACCTTTTTATGAAGATAATTATAAAGTAACATCAAACTATACTTCATTAGCTATTAGTGGAACAAGAGGTTTAATTACATTAACTATAGGTTCTACTCAACATCCTAGTATGTATAATGTAGGTGATTTATTTTTGTTTTCTGCATCTACAGTTGTAGTTAAAATATTAGAAGTAAAGTCTGATAGTACTTCTATTTATATATATACAGAAGAACCTAGTGGTACAGTATCTGCATCTCTTTGTTATCATTATAGTAAATTAGATTCTCCACTTTATAATTATGGAGTAGTTACTGGTTGGGATAAAGTAAATAATAGATTCTTAATTACTAAGAAACAATACGGTGTAGCAGAAGCATTGATTCCTTATTATAGAGGAGTATATGACTCTACAGATTTTTGGGATGATTTGGGAGAAGGAGATATTTATAGAAAAAACAATGGATTTTATAATATAGTAGGTGGAGCAGAAGAAACTTATAATATAGTAAATAAAGGTTTTACATTATCATTTGATTTAGATAATATGATATGGTTATCTTACCATTCGTATCAACCTAATGGATATATTAACTTTAATAGATTATTCTTTAGTATTAAATCAGATTCTATACATAAACATTATGCAGATAATATAGCTAATTTTTACGATACGCAATATGATTCTAATATAAGTGTTATATTTAATTTAGAACAAAACCTAACTAAGAAATTTAAAGAATTATATTGGATTGCTTTATTTTATGATTTAGAAGATGATTATATAGATGATAAAACATTTGATAGTATTGATTTAAGTACATTAGAATCTCAGACACCAAATAGTGTAAGTTTAACACCTTATACTAATACAACTAATCAAGGAAATGTAAGATCAATAAGAGATACTTGGCATTTTAATACTATTAGAGATGCATCAAATAATCGACTATTTAGTAAGTATCTAAAGGTAAAATTTAATTATGATAATTCAGATAATTATCGTTTTTTTATTCAAGAAATAAATGCTAAATTTAACTATGTTAAAAACTAAGAAACGAGTACCTGCTTACTATGGTGGTGGGTATATGAATCCAGATCAGAAACAATTTAATTCGTATATGACTAGTGGTTCAGGGTCAGAAGATTTTGCTAATTACATGAAATCTACTATGAAAAGTAATAGTAGAAATATGAATAAAAGTATGGCTTCTGGTGCAGCAAGTGGTTTTCAATCTGGAGGTGCTGGAGGTGCTTTTTTAGGAGCAATTGGAGGAGGTATATTTGGAGGATTAAATCAAAAGAAAATATCAATAAAAGATTTTTATAATCAATATGCTATAGGTTTACAAAAGCAAAGAGAAGAGATGAATCTTTTAAGAGATCAAACAAAAGGGGTATTACAGAATTACGATCTACAAGGAAATGAAAACGTAACTTCATTTGCTAAAGGAGGTTCTGTAAAAGGAATTAATGTAGATTCTCAAAATGTTCAAGATTTAGGTGGAGGATTAAAGTTATTTAAAGGAGCCTCACATGAAAATGGAGGTATCCCTATTGATACTGATTTTGATAATGTTCAAGATGCAGAGGTAGAAGGAGAAGAAGTATTTGAAGAAGGTAAGGATAGAATCTATAGTGATAGACTATCTCCTAATTCTCAAACCATGGATCAATTGTATTCTACTTTTGGTGTTAAGAGTAAAGGAACTTATGCAGATGTAGCTAAGAAAATTGGTAAGTTGAAAGATAGTTCTATGATGAAAACTGGAACAGCATTATCTAAGACTACTAATGAAATGATGAATCAGAGGTATGATGAGGCTTTGAATATGTTATTTCAAGATCAATCCTCTAATAATAAGCAAAATACTAATATGAAAAATTATGCTAAAGGAGGTACGATTAGAAAGAATAATGTACCTATGTATGGAGATGGTTATCCTTCTTTTTATGATACACAAAGAAAAAGAAATTTTAACACTGTAGGTGACGAAAGATCAGGTTTAGATGTAAAAGAATTAGAAGATTTTATTTTAGGTTTGGGTAAAGAAGAAGAAGCCGCATACATGAAACCCGCTATTAAAGCTAATAAAAATCTACAAGCATATAATACAATGGGAAAAGCAGGTGATTTTCTTTCTGCTAATGGTGCGAATATCACAGGACAATTAGCTAATTATATGTCTTATAAAGCTAATAAAAAAGCTATCAATAAGATGGAATTAAGACCTAAAGTAGCTTTAAGTCCTACACCTAGATTTACTTATACAGATCAAAGTTATGCTCCTAAGAATGAATTGCAACAAATGAAAGCTACAGGTTTAGCTTCTATTAAAAATTCATCTTTGCAGAACAAGAGTGCTACTAGTGCTAAATTGATAGCTGAAACAATGAAAGCTAACAATGCTATTAATGCTAGTGAATCTCAAAGAAGAGAAGGTGCTAGAGCTAATTACGATCAATTGTTAAATAGAAATAATTTATATAATTCTGGATATTTGAATCAAGCTAATATGTTAGAATTGGAGAATTATAATGATCGAGTAGGATTCGGTTTAGATAATAGAAATGCATTAGCTCAAGGCGTTATAGGTGGTATTCAATCTAAACGTATGTCTGATAATGACATGATAAAAGCAATGTTAGTAGCAGAAGGGCAAGGTTCTACAGGTGTATATGATAGGATGATAGCTAATAATCCTAGACTTGCATCAAAATATAAATTAGCTTACGGTGGAAAATTAAGAAAGAAAAAAACATTAACTTATTAAAAGATGGCATTACCTAGATTAAATTTTCAACCCATTGTTAATCCTTATACTCCTCTACCTATAGAGGAGTTAAATACAGCTATTCAATCTAAAAGAAAAGATTATGAAGAAGGTTTAGAATTAGATAGTAGAGCTAGACAAGCAATTGCCACAATTAAAGCTACAGATTATGATAAACCTTATTTAGAAGAAGCTAATTTAAAATTACAACAATCTTTAGCGCAAGCTAAAGAAAAAGGAGATTATGAAAATCAAAAATTATATATCCAAAAAGCTTTAGGTGAATATACATCTAAAGCTTTACCTGTTCAACAAAGAGAGCAAGAATATAAAGAATTTGCTACTTTATTACATAATTCAAAAGGTGATCTTAGAGTATTAGATGCAATAAAAAGAGAGCAAGCTCAAAATCCAACTATATCTGAAAAAGATGGGTATATATTTAATAATCAGAATTTATTAAGAGATTATGGTAAATACGTTACTCCTGATCCTAATGTAATAGCTACCTTATCTGCTGCTGCAAAAACAGTAGAAGGAAATATTAAATCATTTATAGGAACAGATAAATTACCATCTACAGATAAACAAGTATCTAATAATCAAATTCAACTTCTAGTTCAAGGTCAAAAAAGATGGGTAGATAAAGAAAAAGTAAGAGCATTGTTGACTGAAACAATGAAAGGAACTGATATAGATAAATATTATGAAACTCAAAAATTCATATTAAGATCAGAAGAAGAAGAAAGAAGAGAAAAAGAAAATATACTTTTAGGACTTTCACCAGAAGAAGCGAAAATTAAAGCAAAACAAGAAGCTGAAACTTTTGCTGAAACAGAAATTGAAAAACAAAAAACAGCAGCTATTGAAAGTGTTTCTAGTGCTATCGGTGATAGTGATGAAAGTACTGCAAGACAGGTTGTTAAATCGTATAGTCAATTAAAAACTGATGATGAAGATAACGAAAGTGCTAAAACTAAAACAGGAAACGGAGGGGAAAATTTAGGATTATATAATATTTATGGTTTTGGTAATAGTTTAAATACATCAGAAGGTATAAAAACAGTTAGTGATTTAAATAAAGGTGTTAAAAATATAGAAAATTCATTATCTAAAACCAACGATCCTATAGAACAACAAATTTTAAATATTAGATTAAAAAGGTATAATAATATAAAAACTAATTTAGAAAAGTCTACACAAAAACTAGTAGAAGATAATATATTAACTCAAGATGAATTAAGTATATACAATGAAAACATCGGTAAATCTTTAACAGATTTAGGTAAAGAATTAAGACTTTATGAAAATCAAATTGTTAGACCTAATTTAGATAAAGAAACATATAAATATTTTGAAACTCAAATTATTGATTTATCTAATATAATAGGTATAAAAAGAAAAGTAGGTAATACATTTGATTCAGAAATTCAAAAAAGATTTTCTGAAAAATTATCATTTGTTCCTAAAACTATAGCATTTCATGAAAGTAAAAATCCATCAACAGATAAAACAACAGCGCAAGAAGTTACTAATTTGATAACAAGCGATCTTAATTCTTATGATATTATTACTCAAGATGGTACACCTTTGAATGAATTAATAAATAAAATGACAGAAAAAGATAAAGAAAGATTAACAGAATTAACTTCTTCATCTGGTTCTATTTCCGATTTAGAAACAAAATTAAACATTAATAGAGTAACTGATACACCTATCAAAGATGGTATTCCGGCTTTAGTTGGAAAAGTATCTACTAAATATGCTGATTTAGTTGGAGGACAAGATATATATTTTATTCCAAAACAAGGATATGGAAGTAACGTATTTAATATGATTTCCGGAAGAGGGGTGACAAATGATACTAGAAATAGTACATTTAAAACTTTATCTGCTTTAGGTGATGCAGCACCTATTGTAGAAAAACAATTTAATGAATTAATTAAATATAAACCTTCAGATTTAGAAGAAGGAGAAGGTATAACAATTCAACCTTACGTTGGTTTTCCTATCATTAGTTTTCATAAATCAGGTAATAAATTTAAATATCAATTTAAATATAATGATAAAGTTAAAGAAGGAAGTGTATCAGACTTTCTTGAAATAAGAGATGATTATTATAATTTTATAAGAAATACTTCTACAAATTAATGTCTACTATATTAGATAATCTCACTAAACCCAATTCATCTAATAATCCTACTGGTACTATATTAGATGATTTAAAAAGTAATGCTAATCCTATATCAATACAATCAGATATATATATACCTGATTATAAACCTTATATTGAAAATGTAAGAGTAGAAGATGGTTATGAAGCATTAAGAAAACAAAGAGCAATTAATCAATCAGGTGGAGAACAAGCGTGGATAACAGCTAAAAACTTAGTTCCAAATGTAGGATTAGGATTGATAGAAAGTACAGGATTATTAGGAGATTTAGTATTTGATTGGGATGGTTATAAAGACTACTCTAATGTTATTACTGAATTTGCTAAAAAAAATAGAAATCCTTTAGGTGGAGAAGTATATAGAGAGAATCCAGATGAAGTGTTTGATATGCGCGATCCTGCATGGTGGTATCAACACGGAGGAGGACTAGTAGAATCTGCTTCTCAATTTTTAATTTTAGGAGCAGGAGTAGGAACAGGATTAAGTAAAGCTACAAGTGCTTTTATAAAATCAGTTAATGCAGCACAAGGTATTGCACAAGTAGGTACTGCTGCAACTTTAGCATATACAGAAGCGGCTATGACTGCCGGTGATGTATATAAAAGAGTAATAGAAAACGGAGGTACAAAAGAAGAAGCTTCGGAAGCATCTGCTAATGTAATGAATATAGCTGTACCAATTAGTACTTTATTAAATATAACAGGAGTTGGTACATTATTTAAAAGTGCAAAAGCTTTAAATCGTGCTGATGAATTAGGTCTAGGTAGATTATCTGGAGAGACGTTAGAAGAGTTAGCGGAAAAAAGAGCTAAACATTTAGCTAATCTCGAAATACAAAAACCACAAGTATTTCAAACTCTATTAAGAGAAGGAATATTAGAAGGTTCAGAAGAAGAATTTCAATTATTAGCTGAAAGAAGAGGAGAAGTTAAAGGAGGATTAGTACCAGAAGAGAGTTTTGCAGAGAGTGTAGCTAATTCTGTATTTTCAGAAGAAGGTGCTTTATCTGGATTACTAGGAGCATTTGGAGGTGTTGCTCAAACAGGAGGGATGAACTATGTACCTTACTATAAAGAAGTAGATGAAGAAGGAAATGAAACAGGTAGAAGGATTAGTTCAGAAGAAAGAAATGCTAGAAATAAATATATTAATGAAAAGAAGTATGTAGAAAATTTATTAAGTACTGTAAAAAGTCTTACTAAATTAACTGATGATTTGAAAGTAGCTGCATCTGAAAATAAGTTAGATGATGTAGAATCTATAAAGAATCAAATATTTCAGGCTACCACATTATATCATTTAAATAATGATTCATTAGATGCACTAGAAGCAACCTTTGAAGAAATATCAAAAAAGAAAAATGACAATCTAGGTGATGAAATTCAAAAGCAACAAAAAGTAGTTTCAGAACAAATAGCTGAGAAATCTAATGAGTTATCTGCTTATAAACAAGAGGGTAATCAGGAAGCAATCACTCAGGTTACTAGCGAATTAGAACAACTTGATGCACAAAAGAAAGAGTTAGAAGCTCAATATACTAAAATGAATGGTAAATCCGAAGCTGTTTTAGCTGGATATACTGATTCTATAGAAGATAATGATTATAAAGATGTAGCATTAAAGAGAATATCTCAAATTAAAACTTATAGAGAGAAGATAAAAGAGTTCGCTAAAAAGTTTCATAATAATAGTGAAGATACTAAATACAATATAGCAGGAGAGTTAGGTAGAAGATATGCTATAATTGATATTCTTAAAGATGATGTAAATCTTTATAACAATAAATACAACGAACTAGAAACGCTGTATAATGACCCAATCCTTTCATTACAAGCAAAAGAAAAGGCTCTTACAGAATTACTTGCTAATGAAAAGAATGAGCAATGGCAAGAAGAACTTAATGGAGTAAAAGATCAAATAGAAGCTCTAAAAGAAGTTAAGAAGTATAGAGTATATAAAAGAAATGAAGATAAAACTGCTGAATTAGCAAATCGTTATAGAGCTATTAAGAATAGAGACGCTTTATTAACTCTAGCAGAAGAAGATTTTAGAGAACTTCAAACACAGGAAGGTATCAAACAGTATAAAAGAAGAGTAGATACTAAAGTAAATACTCTTTTAGATGAAAGAAAGAAAAAAAGAGAATCGAAGAAGCAAGAAACCGATATTAAATATAATATTGTAAAAGATTTACACGCTGCTATAGATCAAGAGTTATTAACAGAAGAACAATTCTACGAACTTAATGATATTGTAGGACAAATAAATAAAGGTAATTTAGGAGAAGATATTATTAAAAGATTAGAAACTATAGTTAGTGCTAATAAAGAAGCTAAAGAATATATTAAAAAACAAGAAGAACTTAGGAAACAACAAGAAGGAGAAGAAATAGTAAGAGAAAGACAAAGAAAAGATGAAGAACTATTAAATCAATTAATAGAAAGAGAAGAAAATTCAAATCTGATTGGTAATAAAATAGAAGAAGTTAAAGATAAGATAAATAAAATAAAAGAACACAAAAATAAAATAGAAGAGACTATTGCATTTCATGAGGAAATATTAGAAGATAGTTTAGTAAAAATAGCAGAAGAAGAGAAAGTATTATCTAAAAAATTAGATAAAGCTATACTAGATGTAAAAAATAATAATACTACTCGTTCTAAAAATAAATTAGAAAATATAAAAAATCAATATAAAAGTCTACTTCAAGTAAGTGAAGACATTAGAAAGAGAATAAATGAATTAACTGAATCTTTATATCAAACAGAAGAAATTCAAAAAGATTTAGAAAATAAATTAAATTATTATAATAATTTATTAGCCGATGATACATTAAAAACTCTATCTACAAATGAATTAAAAAACAGAAGAAACGATATAAATAAAAAATTAAATAGTTTAAATAAGATAATTGAAAATATAAGAAAACAATTACAAAAACTTTTAGATTTACTAAAAGATATAACTGATATTATATTATTTAGAAATGAAGAGTTAGAACAATTCAAAAAAGAAAATAAATATTTTATATCTAAAACTTCTCAAGAAGAGGTAAAGAAATTATTAGATTATGAAAAAGCAGGTATAATAAATAAACCAGCAAAAGAACTATTATCTAATTTTAGTAAATTAAATAAAATATTACAACAACTTCAAAACAATCTTCTAAGTTCTTTAGAACATGGAGAGATAAATGAAGAAATATTTAATAACAAACAGGAAGAATTAAATAAGTTAATAGAGAAAGCAGTAGATTATCAAAACAATATAAGATATTTAGATGAATTGATAGATTCTACATTAGGTTTAGAAAATAAAAATAAACCTACACCACCTAAACCAAATTTACCAAAAAATACACCAACACTACCTAAACCAACACCTTCTACTACATCTAAAGATAAAACTAAAAATGATTTAAAAACTTTCGATCCTAATGAAGATCGACCAACTGATGAATTTGTTCCAGATGAAAAACAGACTGGTGTAGATTTAGATGAATTTACTACTAAATCTACTGATATAGAAGTTGAAACATTTAAAGAAGCATATACAGAAGATGAATCAGAGGATTTAGAAAAGTATTTTAATGATGTATTAATAATTGAAGCGGCTACTAGTTTAGGTATATCTTCTATTAAACCATTTGATGAAAATGTTAAAGGTAAACGTACAACTTCTGATGAAATATCAGATGATTATTATAATATAGTATCTACAGGTTTAATAAAATCAGGTGATGATATAACTTTAGAAGTAGATAAAGAATATAAAGGTTATGAAGCTTTATTAGAGAAAGAAAAACAACCTGATAGTACAAATATGCACGTTCCTATCAAGATCATGTGGAAAGGGAAGAAGATAGGCTATGTACATGATATTGATTATATTAGAGAAAATAGAGTTGTTCCGGAAATAGAAGGAATAGATAATATTGAAATACAAAAAAAGATTTTAAGAGATATAAGAAATTCTGTAATCAATAATGGAGGTAAAATAGGTGGTAAAATAAAATCACCTTCTGGTTCTACTGTTTTATCATTTACTTCTAAAACTGAACCTATCCCTAATGCAGTTAAAGGTATAAGAAAAGTAAGAACTCGAACTAGTGAAGCTATTACTAATAAAGATTTACAACTTGCTGTTATAACCCCTAGTGGATTGAAATCCAGAGGTTCTGAAATAATTGCTTCTAATGTAGATGACGATTTTAAATCAGAATTTGAAGGAAGAACAGTTATATTATTACCTTATCCTAATAAAGAAGGATTTTTTGCATTTCCTTTAAATAATCAAAAACTTAATGAAGAAGATGCAAATATGTTATTTCAAGTATTATCTTCTTATATTAATAAAGATAATGATCTTATAACACAACTTAATAAAATAGCAGGTTCAGGATTTAAAAGTTTAGTAGATTTTGTAAATCTATATACTAGAACTACAAACCTTAATGCTGAAACATCTAATAAAATACTTTTAAGTGAAAAAGGAAATCCTAATAGAAGATATTTATCTATAGATGCAGACAGTGTTACAATTCAACAAGAAGGAAAGGTTGCTGAAAAAATAACTAAGAAAAACTTTGAAGAACTTAAAAATAGATTAGAAGGTTTTATAAAAGAACTTTATATAAATGTAAATCAGAAGTTATTAGGTGATAAAGCCTATATGATTAAATTAGAAGGAAATACATTAGTTCAAAAGAAAGTTGATTATAATACCTATATCAAAGATAATACAAATACAATAATTAAAGAGAATAAAATAGAGTATGATGGAGAAATCTATTATACTTATTTTGATAATCCTAATTATTTATTTGAAATAGATCATAAACCTACAGTAGAACAGAAACAAGAAGAAGTAAAAAAAGATGCTAATGCTAATAATTCTACACTTGTATCTAGTTTGTTTAATGGATTTGATAATTCTGTAAACTCTAAGTTACCAAAAGAATATGATGAAGGAGAATTAACTAAATTAGATTTTCAAAAAGAAGTATCAGAATCAGATATAGATTCTGTATTAAATGTATTTGCAAAAGAATTAAGTATTAGATTCAATGTACCTTTTGAATTAATTACAGAAGAAAAAGCAAAATCTATTGTAAATAATTATAATGGAGAGACTGCATTTTTTGATGGTAAAAAAGCTTATTTAGTAAGAGATAAATCTAATAAAACATCTGCTATTCATGAAATATTTACACACCCTTTTCTATTACAAATAGAAAAAACAAATTCTAAATTATACAATAATCTACTTAACGAAGCTAAGAATAATAAAGAGTTAGTAAATTGGGTCGATGAAAGATATAAAGAAAATAAAGATCATGAATATATAGCAAGAGCAATAGATTTAGCTGTACAAGGAGAATTAAATAATCAAAAACATACAGGTTTATTAAGTTATATTAAAGAATTTTTTAATAAATTATCTGAATATTTAGTTACATTATTTAATATACCTACTGTTTATTCTTCTGCTATAAGTCCTAACATTACAATTAATCAATTAACTAAATTTGTAATGTATGCAGAAGGTAAAATGAATTTATTACCTAATCCTAATCAGTTAGAATATGTATTTAAATCAATAAATATAATTAATAATAATATTGATAAAATAAAATCTTGGGAGAAAAATAAAAGTATTAAACCAGAAGATTTTTGGAATAAAGTACAACAGTTAGGTATAGATAAAAATCAATTAGAATTAATAAAACAAAGTGAAGGAAATAATATTGAAGAAAAGTTATTAAATTTTGCAGCTAATTATAGTTATACTGTTGAGATTAATACTGCTAAAGAAAAAGTTAAAACTGGTATAGAAGAAGTTAATGGTAGTCCTATTAGATATTATTCAAAATCTGAAGATAGATATTATAGATATACTGAAGAATTAGGTTGGATAAGTTCTGATGAAAATAATAAAAATCAAGAAGTAGATGTTCAAGCACCAGAAGATTTAGAGCCAATTGAATTTGATAAATATAACATAGATACTTTTTCAGAATTAGAAACTAAACATTATTCTAACTTAACAGTACCAGGAGGTACTAATTATACAGAAAATGAAATAGCTACACCAGCTATTATACCAAGTATTAAAGGTCATGCACAATTTGCTACTGATAATGGTGTTGGTTGGTTTAGATCTGATGAAATTATATCGCCTGAAGAGCGCGATAAACGTATTAAATCTTCTTGGGAAGGAATAGTAATGGACGAAGATGGTAATTTGATTTCAGACAATAGAACTGGTAAAATATATGAAGCTAAGAAAACTCGCCGCATCTTAGAACTACAATCTGATTTATTTCAGAAAGGTAGAGAAAGAGAAAATTTAGTTGGTAGAAATACTCCACCCAAAGGAAATAGAGTTAAAATCAATAAAGAAGAATTTGAATTAGCAAGAAAAAATGGAAAAGAAGTTGTTTACCCTGATTCTGTAACTACAACATATAGTTATGTATATGATGGATTTGAGTATGAAACTGATTTTGAAGAAGAAAACTTTTATAAAATTAAATTAAATATTGTTGATTATAATTATGGTAAAGAAAATCAATTCTTACAACTTCTAAACAAAGATAATAACTGGGTTACATTCTTTATCAAGTCTATCATACAAGATAGTGCTAAGAAAGGATATGAGAAAGTATTATTTCCTAGTGGTAATACAGCTAGTAAAGTTGAAGGACATACTACATTAGAAGAGTTTAAAAAGCAGAAAGAAGATAGGATTAAAGAACTTGAAAAACAAAGAATAGATTTAGAAGATGAAGCTGAAAATAATACAGCAATAGATTCTGATGGTGGAGAATATAACTATATTAAAGAATTTGAAAACATAGATACCGAAATTTATAGACTCAAACAAGAACTCGAAAGAGTTGAAACAGAAGGATTTGGTGCTTTAAAACCTATTTATAAATTCTATGAAGAAAATGTAACTAATATTCTTAAAAAGAATTATAATGTAAAACAAATTATAGATGAATATGGTAATACTTGGAATGAAGTAGAAATTAAATCAAAAGATTTAAATAATATATACTTTCAAAAAATTAATGCTAATGAAGAAAATTATACTTTAATCGAATCTGATGAAAATTCAGAAAATTTAACTAATTTACCTTTATCCGAAAGTCAAGTTAAAATACTAGATAAACTAGGTCTTTCTAAAGAAGGATTTAATAAACTTTCACAAGAGGAAAAAGATAAAATTAGAAAATGTTATTTATAACTTATGAGCGAAAGATGTCTTAATATAACCCATGAAGATGTAAAATTCATAGCTAGTCAAATGAATATATCTGCTGTAGAAGCAGCAGCAAAAATATCATTATGGCAAGATTTTGTTAAAAGTAATGATATTCCTACTGTAAAGGAATTAAAATACTTTGAAAGTCAGCAATCTTTAAAAAGGTTTATTGTTCCTAGTCATATACAACCTTTACCATTAACTACACATAGATGGTTGTACTACAAAAACGACTTAATTGACGAAAAAGGTAGATTAAGGTATGTTAATTATTCTCCTAATAATAAGAAACAGGTAGCAAGTGTTAATGCTAGATTAGAAGAATTAAACGGAGAGAATAGCAGATATATATTTGATATAAGACGTACTAATCCAGGAAATAAGTATAGAATCCTTATATTTGATAAACAACTATCATTTACTCCAGAAGAATCAACTAAAACCAAGTACGAGATACTACAAGATAAAGCTAAAGAAGAACTAGGTGGAAAGTTTGATGCTCAACAATTCAAAGATATAATAGATACTATATCTGCACAGGTTATTAAAGAGGGTTATATCAATGAAACTAGAAGAGATAGTGAAGGAAAACCTACAGAAGATTTTATACCTAGAAAGGGTTTACCTGATATTACAATAAACAATATCAAAAATAAATTAGAAGCCATGAAGGATGTTGATCCTTTAGCTAAAGATATAGTTGATAGTTGGGATGTAATTAAAAAAGCTGCAAGAGAAGACTTATTAAAGTTAAATAAGATAAAAATCAATGAAGATATAGATTCAGCAGAAGGTTTAGAAGATGTTGATTTTGACTTTGCTAAAACTTCTTATCAAGAAGAAGCTATATGGGCTACAGATGTTAAATTTAAAATATCTACTAGATTAAAATCATTTTTATCTTTAACGTATGAAATGCGGAAAGAACTTGATGAAAACGATCAAGAAGTATTCACATATGTTAGAGGTTATTTAAGTAGAAGATTAATTCCTGTTGATATAACTCTCAATAAGTTAAAGTCATTACTATCTGATTTAGAACCTAGTTGGGATATAATGAAAGCAAGATTGGAAGAAGCTAAACACGATCATCCATTTGTTCAAGATGTATTATATAAACTAGAAGGAGTAGGAGAATATCAAATATTAAATCAAGTATTAGATTTAGCACAAGTTCGTAAAGAATTTGTTACTAGTATGACTAATACTAGTTATGGTTTTGAAACTGTTTTATTTAATGAAAAGGGTAAAAGTAAAGTTATAAATACTAATAGACACTCTTTAGAACAGTATATATTAAATGAATGGATTACAAAGTTTAGAGATAGAGCCGGATTAGTTGATACCGTAGAAGGTGAATTATCAGAAGAATTAAAAACTGAAATACTAGGTTTCTATAAGAGTAAAATAAATAATAAACAAGCGTTTACAAAAGCTGATATAGATTATCTATTACCTAAATTTGGTATATCTATTGATGAAAAATTAAAAGATAAATTAGCTAATGAAACGATAGATAAGATAAGTCCACAAGGACAATGGGTTAATAAGAATCGAGGTATTTTTGCTCAGATGATCCTTCGTTTAGAAGGGAAAGATAATCCAACTGAAATGGAAGCATTTGAGATGAATAATCCTTTGTTTCATAATAGTGGAGTAAAGAAACTAGCTAAACTACAATCTGAATATAAAACCGCTGCTCAAAGTCAATCACTTAGAGACGGTAAAGGAAATATGGTTAATTTAATTAACCAACAAAGATCGTTTGATATTAGAGTAAGAAAACTTAAATCTAAGAATAAAGATGGTAAACCAGCGTTTGCACAAAGTCTATTAAAAGTACCATTCTTAAATAATAATGGAGAAAAAACTTGGTTAGATGCATTTGCTAGAGATGATAGAGATTTTATAGATAACTTCTCTATTAGTTTCTTAGATACATTAAAAGAAGATTATGCTAGAGCTACTGGTATAAAACCAACAGAATTTGAAAGACCTCACCTAGAATTAACTAAAGCTATTGCATTTCATAATCAGGAAAGAAAAGTTACTAAACTACTATATGCAGTACCAGGAAAAGGATCATTAACTATTACACTACCTAGATTAGATGATGGTGTAATAAATGAAAATGGATTGACTGAAAAAGGTGTAGATGCTTTATATGGTATTGTTAAATCAGAAGTTAATCGAATTAATGCTCCAGATACAATCATAGCAGGATATAATCCTAAGAGATTTTATTTTTATCCACAACTAGATGAATTTATTATTAATGGAAAAGTAATAGAATCAGAAGAGTTTATAAATGCCGCTAGAGAGTTAATAAAAGATCAATTCGAATTGATAAATAAAGAGAAAAGATTAGAATGGGAGCTAGATCAAGTAATAGTAAATAATAAAATAAAAGAAGTACCTGTAACAGATATGGATAGGTTCATAGCTAGTTACAATTACAATTATCTATTAGGTAATTATAATATATTTCAAGTATTTATTGGTGATCCTGCATTGTTTGCTAAAGGTACAGTAGAAGCATCTTGGGATAATATATCTAAACGATTAACTAAAGAGTTTACATCAGGTACTAGAGCAGAAATTGATCTTAATAGAACTCATTATATAAATGTAGCATTAAAAGAATCTTATAAAGATGCTATAAATTTAGAAGAATTAATCGCTATAAATCCTGCATGGAAAGATCATTATTCTAATATTAAAGAAGCAGATGCTCAAAAATATAGCACTTATAGCTTTTATTTACATCAATTATTACAATTAGGTTTAATCAAACAAAAAGAACATGATAAGATTAAAGCTAAGATAAAAAAAGGTGAAGATTTAACAGAATCAGAATTAAAAGAGATAAAACCAGGTTTTTATGGTGTAATGAAACCTGTAGAAACTGATAGAAGAATAGTAGAATCTACAGAAAAAGGAAAAGAAAATTTACCTGTAGCAGAAGTAGAAAACTACATTAAATCTGCTATGTTTCCTTTATTACCTCAATTTACTAGAAATACACCTTTAGATAAAGTTAGAGAAAAATTAGAAGCATTAGAAGAAAATAAAGAATTAAACAATTCAGGTTTATATGTAACTGCTGCTTTTGAATCTGCTAATAAATTAGGTGCAGGAAAGACTGTAGATTTGCTTATAAATGAAGGTGTAGGGCAAGGGGAGTTTGTCGTAACATCCTATGAAGGATTTAGAATACAAACTGAAATACCTTATGATCCAGATAAAGGAGTTGTAGATGATGCTACTCAACCTAGAAAGTTGATAAAAACTCTTATTAAAAATAATAGAGAATACACTCGCAAAGATGGTTCTAAAATATCAGGCAAAGACTTAAAGAAACTATATGAAGATACATATAGAAAGATTCTAAAAGGTCAAATGGATGCTTTTGCTGATAAATATGTAGATGAAAGAGGATTTATTAAAGATGAAATAGTATCTGAACTATTACAGAAAGAAGCAAAAGAAAGAGATTGGGATGCAGAAATGCTAAAAAGTATTGTATATAAGGATGGTGAATTTACAATACCATTAATGTTAAATTCATCAGATGATATAGAAAAACTTTTATCTTCTATTGTAACTAATAAAGTACTAAAGATAAAGAGAACAGGTAAATCTTATACTGCTGTATCTGAATATGGACTTACTGGATATAGTAGTGATATTATATATTCACCTAATTATGATGGTAAAACAGGATTAAAATCTAATCAACTTATATTACCATCTTATTTTGCAAAACAATTGCCTTATAGTGAAGTAGAAAAAGATGGTGTAAAAGTAAAAGAATTAGATTTATCTCAATTTGATGAAGATACATTAAAAGTATTTGGATTTAGGATTCCTAACTCTGGTTATAACTTGATGGGTTCATTCGAGATAGTAGGGTTTATGGATTCCAAGTATGGAGATACAGTCATATATTCTAGGAACCTAATTGCTCAAATGAGTATGGATAATGACGCTGATAAATTGTATATCTATCGTTATGACCATAAATATGATTCTAAATTCGGATATAGTGTAACAGACACCGATCATAATATACTTTTAGATTTAACATTATCAGTATTAAATGATAGTGAAATTCAAAAGTTTATGATGGAACCTTTGAATACAGATGAATTAAAAGAGTATGCTAAAGATTTAAAATCTAAATCAAAAGGATTAACTAATTTAAGAGATAATTTCTTTTCAGATAGATATGCAGAGTCAGTAGATGCTGGTATAGGTATTGGATCATTTGCTACAGCTGTAACATTAGCTTCTCAATTACCCAATGTAGATAGAGAAATATACTTTTTAGATTCAGAAGGTGAAAGAAATTCTATAACTTTTTCAAACGCTACTGGTAATTATCTAAATGAACCTTATACATTAAATGGAGGTCGAACAAAGTTTCAAGTATTATCTAAAGTATTACAATTAGCTTTAGATAATGATAAAGAACCTTTATCTGGTATATTGAATATTAACAAAAATACATTCAATGCAATACAAGCATTAGTATTTGAAGGTTTTGATTTAGATGTTATTATACCATTTATTAATAATAAATATGTTAAAGAGTATATAAGAAATCTAAATATAATTAAAAATTCAGATAAACCTGTTATTAATCCTGAAAAAGTCGCATTAGAAATGACTTTTAATGGAGAAACACCAACAGGATCAATAGAAATATCAACTAAAGATTTAAGTAGTGAAGATACAAGAACTGCGTATTATGTTGTAAAGAAATACATAGAAGTAGCTAAAAAAGGAGATACTTTACATTATTTAAAATCTACATTGAATATAGATAGTAAATATCTATCAAAATCAATGATAGATAATTATAATAGAGAATACAATCTTAGTGTTTTAAGTGAAATACCTATAGCTAATGTAAGTCAATTAGTAGAAAATGAAGATGGTGAAACTTCTACTATTATGGGTCATATGGCTGAATATGGATTGAAGTTTAATAATAAAATATGGAGTAATCATTTTAGATATAGACAATTAGCAGGTAAGCTATTTGAAGATATTAAAAGGAATGAAGTTAAGTTAAATAAAGACCTTAGAGGTGATTTATTAGCTGCAATTAAACTATACACTTATTCTAATGCTACTAATACTCTATTAAATGGAAAGAATAAAGCAGAAACTATAAAAGAGTTATTGCAAACTGTACCTAAAGAGTTATTATCTAAAAAAGAAAATTCAGATAATATATTTTTACAACTATTAAATGTAGCAGATGAAGGTGTTACATTTAATAATTCTGCACAAAATGGATTAAATGAGGGATTCATTCATAATGCTGTAAGAGAATTAATACTAAATGATCCTGAGTTTGCTCATAGATTATTTACATTAGCTCTATTAACTAATCCTGTTCAAAGTACTACTAGTTATATTAAGTTTATTCCTATGTTTTATTATGAAACATTGGGATTAACAAAAGCATTAAACAAAGCATTAAATATACTAGATCAGGAAGGAAATAGTATACCTTTATTTAAACAAATAGTTCAACATCTTCCTAAATTAGCTAAGAGGTTTGATAAAAGTACAGTAATAGACCCTTTAATTAAAGATGCAGTATTAGTTTCATTTGCACCACATCCTGATGATTTAAAAATAAAAGAAACTCCTATATTATTTAAATCTTATTATGATGATAAGCTAAGTAAATGGATGTTATATCAGTATGTAAATGGAAGATATGAAAGAATCAATTTATTAGGAGACGGAAAAAAAAGGACAGAGTACGATCATCTTAGAGTAAATATAGATGAATCTATCTATTCTAAAAACTATATAGACCCTAAATATAAAGGTATTAGTACATTAGACAATTCCCCTCATGCTGCTACTAGTTCACCTAAAGTAAGTACTGAAGTAGTAGAAGAAGTACCTTCTTATGTAGCAAAAGATGAAGATAGGTCTGCAATAGATAGATTAAAAGATTTTAAATCTAGGGTTTCTAACAGAAATGAAATTATAGATATATTAATAGCTTCTGGTATTAATCCTACAATAAAGCATAGTAAAAAATCTGTAAAAGGAACGATACTTTATAATACTAATACTATTACTATAAATCCTTCTAAATTCAAATCAGAAGAAGATTATATAGATACAATGATAGAAGAGTTAATTCACTCTCTTGTAGGACAATTTGCTACAAAGGAATATCCTTTAATGACACCAGAAGAACAAACTCTTTTTAAAGGAATAGAAGGTGTTAGAAATAAAATTATAGAAGAATTACGATCCGAAACAAATAATAAAGGTGAAAATATAGGTAAACAAAAGTATAGTAATTTTATTTCTAAATGGAAAAAACACAATAGAGGAGAAACTGTAGAATATACCGAAGAAGAAATAGATCGTTTTTACCCTGTAGGAAACAATGCTGAATTTATAGCACACCTATTTAAGAATAAAGGATTTCAAAACTATTTAAATGGTAAACAATTTACAGAAGAGAAATCTATATTACAAAGATTAGTTGATTTAATAACTAAATTTTTAAATTCATTTAGAACTATAGAAGGAAAAGAAATAGTTAAAGGTAATGCATTGGAAGCTTCACTAAAAGAAGTATTAACTTTCTTAAATGAAAAGAAACTAGCTGTAAAAAGAGATAATTTTCAAGAACCTACTGTAAATAAAAGTACTATAAAATTTGAAGAAGAGTCTACTTCTGGTTACAGAAATAGAACTATTAAAAATGCATCGGCAGATGCTACAATAGCTATTGCAGTTAATTTTAATAGTGCAGGAGAAAAATTAACTAAAAATTCTGTTTTAGGTCAAAATAAAAAATATATAGCTGTAGATGCTAATACTTTAACTGTTACAGAAGAAAGAGTTAATAAAATAGTTGAAATGTTAAATTCAGTAAATGCTAAAAGTTTAAATATAGCAGGAAATGGAATTTATACAATGAAAGGTAAATATACTCAACAACAAGTTGATGATTTTACCTATGAACTATTAAATAAAGTTATTAATTCGCCTAATCTTAAAAATAAAATTGAGAGTATTAGAACAGGTGGTCAAACGGGTTTTGATGAAGCTGGTACAAAAGCAGGTATTAAACTAGGTATTCCTACATTAACTCTAGCACCTAAAGGGTGGACTTTCAGAAATATAGAAGGAAAAGATATTTCAAATGAACAATTATTTAAAGCTAGATTTAATCAAATATCAAATACACTAGAAGAAGTGGTTACTAATAAAGAAATATTAGAAATTCAATATGGTTTAAAAAATGAAATAGAATATAAATTATTCTCTTTCAAAGATGCAATGAAGAGGGTAGATGAAATATCATCTGAAATTATAGATCAAACTAACTACATACCTATTATAGAAGAGGTGGATGCTAGAAATCATAGAATTGTATTGGTACAGAAACAAGGGGGAGGAAATGCACAAAGTTTTACACCAGAAGGTACTGATAAAATAGATGACTTTGCGAAGAAGTTACAGGAAGATATTAACTTCTATAAAAGGAAGATTAACTTTGAAAATAACCCTAAGAAAGCAAAAGAGTATGAAGATAAAATGATTGAATTAACAGATGATTTAGATAGGTTAATTCAAAATCATTCTTTAGCTATTGCTGCTAATTTAGGTAAAAAACATATACAAGAAGTAACAGATTTGCTTAATGATAAAAGTCATAATGCTGACGATTTACAACTAGCAAGTAGAACTTTATTGTTATGGCAAGAAGCAAGTAATCTATTATTAGATGAAGAATCATTAACTAATGAAGAATATCTAAATGTAGGATATGTAAAAGATTTAAGAGATGTTCAATTAATGGCTTCTAATTTATATAAAACTACATTTATACCTAAAGCTAGAGTTTATTTAGCTAAAATGGCTAAAAATGATATAGGTTATGAACTTACAGTTAATGAATTATTTGGATTAAAAGGCGAAAAAGGATCAGAAAAAGAGATAGGTGGTTTAAACTATAACTTTAGAGCTATTAACACTCACGGTAGTCCGTTAGCTAGTATGGCACAACGTCTTATAGATGATAGTAACATTAAAACTGATACTGAACTATATGATATTTATACTGAATATGATAAAAAGTTTGATGAATTTAGGAAATCCTCTTTTTATAAGCAGTATGGTTATGATGGTTTTGTAGACGAGAACGGTGATCTTCATACTAGAACTAGCAAAGCTTATTATAAAGAATTAAATAAAAGAAGAAAAATAGCTATGAAGATCAATACTCACAAAGCGTGGGTTGATTTTTATAATTGGATATGGGAGCAGAACAACTTTGTAGATGTAAGAAAGTTGTATAAAGAGGAAGAGGATGGAACTATTACTAAGATTGAAAACCCTGAATATATTGCACAACTGGAGAAGTTGATGGGTAAGAGTAATCTTAGACTTGCTTTATATGAAGCAGAGAAAAAAATAAATAATTATAGTGATGACCTAAAAGTAGCAATAGAAAGCTATGAAACATCAGAAAGACCGGAAGTAGAAATGGACTACTGGAAAAAACAATTTAGTCCTTTTGTATTTTTTGATAATATGACTGATCCAAAAGGTAAAATTGTATCTTTTGATGATAGAGGTAAAGTAAAAAGTAATAAAGGTCTTAAATATGTATATGGATTAGCTAATAAAGAATGGGTAAATCCTGAATTTGAAAAAATAGCTAATGATGATGAAGCTAGTAAATTCTATGATTGGTTTGTAACAGAAGTAATTCGCTTTTATAGAATATTACCTAATGAGTCTCGACCTAAATTTAATCAGTTACCTCCTGTTTCTATATCATTTGCAGAAGAATTAAGCCAGAAAGGTGTATTCGGAGCAATGTCTGGAGTAACTAAGAGATTTTTAGATGTACTCAAAGATCATGATTTAGAAAATCCAGCTATTAGTCAAGATCGTCTTACAAATAAGATAGATTATAATCTAGTATCTCCTATATCTGGTAAAAAGTTTTTAACTAAATCAGAGAGAAACAATCCAGAGTATATTAAGTTATTAAAAGAGATTGAATCAAAAACAAAAACAAAAGATTTAGGTATTATACTTAAAACAATGGCTGCTAAAACAGTAGCCTATAAGCACAAAAAATCAGTAGAAGGTGCTATAAAATTGATTCAATTGATGTATAGTGAACAATATGCAATAACTAGAAATGGGGAATTAATAGAGGGAGGGTTAGTTAATACTACAAAAGCTGTAGATTATGCAGTAGCAGGATTTTTTGGAGTAAATCCACTTAGTGATCCGTTAGAAGTCAAATCTAAAAGAGTATTAGATAAAGACGATGAAAAAGTAAAAGAGCATTTGGAGAAAATGCTAGTAGATATAAATGAAAAAATAGAAAATAAAGAAACCCCCGATAAGGAGTTAGAAGCGTTAAATAAAGAAAAAGAGATAATAGAAGGTAAAATTGAAAAACTAGGTAAAGTATTTAATAGTAAAAAAGCTATTAATTCTCTTATCTGGTATAATCAATTAAAGAGTATGGGATGGGGAGTTGGTGGTGCTACTGCTAACTTGTTCTCTGCTTTCTTTGGTAACTCTATCGAGGCTGCTGGAGGTGAGTATTTTAACAATCAAGACTTGAAAAAGGGTATGTCTATAATGTTAAACTCAACAAAGAACATTGCACCTGGTGCTATTGTAGGTGGTGCTATTGGAAGTATAATAGCTCCAGGTTTTGGTACATTCTTTGGAGCAGGATTAGGTAGTATATTCTCAATGAATAATGTTAAAAACGAAGAAGGTAAAAAAATAAGTAACCTAATGAAAAAGTTTAAAACATTAGGTAATATTATAGATGGTAATGATATGACAAAAGATTATAACACTAACGAAAGAAAGTGGTATAGTCGATTTAGCCCTTTTGAAGTATTTAGAATGTCTGAATTTTTCTCTCAAGGAACTACAATGACAGCATTAATGATGCACGAGAAAGTAACAAATCTTAAAGGGAAAGAAGTACCATTATATTATGCTTTTGATAGCAATGGTAAATGGAAAGTAGATGAATTTGGAGAGAATGCAGATTGGGATGGTAAAGACCCTAAAGAGTTAAGAAACTTCATTGCTAAATTTTATAAAGTAAAATCTAAAATACACGGTAACTTAAATACACCTATTCCAGCTAAAGGTAAAGTATTGGGTAGAGCATTTATGCAATTTAGATCGTGGATGCCTGAAACTATAGCTAATAGAATAGAACCTTATAGAAAAGATTGGGATTTGAATAAAACAGGTGCAGATGTAGAAGGTAGATGGAGAATGTATTTCAATTTCGATGAAAAGGGTAAATTTGAAGGATTTAATACAGAAGGAGTAGTGGCTACTATAAAAGGTATGTTATTTATAGATAATACTAATAATACAAAAGGTATGAAACCTTACTTAATGGCTAACCTTAATAGAAATATTAGAGCAATGCAAATTTATAGTACATTATTAATATTTGTATTAGGATTAAAACTAATGGATGAAGATGATGAAGAGGAAGCAGCAGTATTGAACTTTACATTAAATACTCTATTTAGAGTACAAAGTGATTTACAGTTCTATTCTTCACCTACATCTATTGAAAATATAAATAGATCAGTTCTACCTTTAATAAAAACAGTAGGTGATTTTAGTTCAGCTGCAACTTATGGTACTAATTTAATATTAGAAGATAATGTAACTGATAGACAATCTAATGTAATGAAAGGTAAATTTGCAAAAATAGTTCCTGCCGGTAGTGCGGCTATGAGTACTAGTAGATTATTTGAAGATCAGTTTGACGATGGAGTCTTGTATTAATAGCTTATAAACAAAGGATTTTCAGGGTTAAATCTGGCTCATTTCCAGACCCTATGGTAAAGAAAAAAGGCTCTACACGATTGTAGAGCCTTTCCTTTTTTGCGTTTAACCTTACTTCTCCAATTGCACCCTTTCGGCATCCAGATCGCGATTAATAGCTTGATCTTCGGTGAATTTTTCCTTAAATCGTTCTTTTAACTTAGCTATATTAGTATCTAATCCATTAGATATGTCTATACCATATTCATTTATTTGACTATTTATCTGATCTAAGACATTATATAATGCTTCATCTATCTCAGAAGAAGGATAGTGTCTTTTATACGCTAATGTTTTCTTAGGTATATCAGAAAATTTAGAAATAGAATCTACTAGATTTCTTATATTAGCTATATCATTATTAAATTTAAATTCATAGTTACTAGATTTCTCTAATTCTACTCCTTGAGATTTATATAAATGAATAATACCAGATACATACCAAAGCATATCTACTAACTCTTCTTTGATATTTACTTGGTCTTTTGTTTCATATATAGCTGTAAATAACTCTTCTACTTCTGAAACAATTCCTAATGTACAATGAGCTAAATCTGTTCTAAAAGAAAATGTTTTAAGATTTAATAATACACCTGCTGGTAATATAACACTAGGATGAGCTAATTCATTAAAATTATATGTTTCAAAGAAACTAGGTAATGTTCTAGGACTTTGTTTTTGATATTCTTGCCAATTCATACTTTATTTATTTAAGTTTGTTATATTTTCTTTTCTATTAAAATAAGCTGTCCATATATCTTTTCTATGCTCTTTAGGTAAACCAAAGATAGCTCTTCTTAATGAAACTTTTCTACCTTTCTCTTTACAGAATTGATCTTTATCTGAAAGAATAGCATGACCAGAAAAAGCATCTACATCATCTATAGCTACACGACATTCTGTACCTTTAAGGATTCTATCTGATTTTTCTCCGTAATGAATCCAAGTTATTTTATACCTTCCTGCTTTTATCATTTTCTTTATCGTTTAATCGTTTTAATACTAATCTTAAATCGCTAGCTACTTCTGCTGATGAATCACAATGACTTTTATATTCATCATCAGTTAGAAGTCCTTCACATAATTTATTAATAGCATCTATTGTACCTAGAAAAGAGGATATTTTTGATCTATACTTTTGAATAGATACTTCCTCATTACTGTTGTTATCACTCATATTAAAAAAGTTTAGTTTGTAATTGTTTAAATTCAATTGGAGCAGCTACTTGAATTAATCTATTAATAGCAGATTCTTTACTTTCTTGTTTTCCATAATAATATGGTAACTTATCAGATTCTTTTATTGTTTCAATTATTCTAGTAACTACTAATTGTTTATCGTATTCAGTAGGTTTATAATCATTAAAGTGATTTTGATTAAAAGAACTTCCAATTAATATTAAAGGTTCTATTTTAGTAGTAAGATTTCTTTTTTTATATTCACGTATGAGAATAAATGTTCTAAAATCTATATACTCTAGTTTATTTAAAAAGAACTTTACATGACCATCTCCTAATCGAAACTTTTTTGGTATATCACTAAAATTAATACCTTTTTCTACTCTCTCTTGATATAATTCAAGAACTCTAGGTATTTCATTAATTTCGGCAATTAACCTCCAGTCATCTAAGACTTCTGGAGGTATGCCTGCATTTATACGGGTCATTCCTTTAATCTACTTTTTACTACACACCAAGAATAAGTCCTACTAGATAAAGCTGCAAATTTATCACCTAGATAAACTAATTCATTTCTATCTGTTATAGTATTATGCCAACTATCATAATAACCATCAGCTCTAAGTATAGTATTTACTTCCCAAAACAATCTCCAGTTTTGAAAATTAGTTTTTATTTTGTTTAAGTTCATATTTCTATTACATTAATCATTGAATCTGCATTAAAACATTCGTATTTAATTACTTCTAAAGACTTATCTTTCCAAGAACTTATCCAATCTTGAATACTTGCGTCTTCATTTACCATATATTTTATACAAGCTTCTTGTTCGTTTTCTGCTTCTATTATTCCACTTTTAAGATCGTTATCAAAAAAGCTAATATAACTTACTACATATCTTTTCATATTATTCTTCAATTAATTCTTCATCAATGTGATCTAATATACCATTAGTTTTAATATCATCTCCATAAAAGTTATAACATGAATCTACTTCTTCTTCCTCTATATCTTCTTTTGCTACTTCTAAAAACTGAGAAAAATAAATAGTAGCCTCTCCACTTATTGCTTCTTTGCCAAAAGATTTGTTATAATCTTTATCGTGTCCTATTTTAAGATTTATTAAATCTTCTTCTGTAATAGTATAAGTTTTTATAATTTTTAATACTTGAAAGCCATAAACTTCACCAGATAGATATTGATTCCAAGTTTCTATAAGACCTTCTGCTATTGTTTCAGCAACTTCTTCATCAGATTTACCTTTATGATATATATCTTTCCATGATTTATTAATTTCATCTGATATATGATCCTTTTTAACTAATACAAATCCAGTAGAACTAACATCCCATACTTGACCTCCTCTAGCTAATGATAAATGAACACCAGAATGAATAGTAGCATAAACTGTAAATATATAATAATTATTATACTCTAAATTAATAGATTCAGCATAATCATTATAATCCATCTCATATAAACCATTATCATCGTAATCTGCTTTAACAGGTTCTTTTGCATTTATATGCTCAAATATATCTTTAGGGTGAAATCCATCACGTTTTACTGTAAAATCTCGATGGTCATATACTAAGAACATATCTTCATTACTCCATGTATCAGGTGATTCAGGATCACTATCAGGAAATACTCTAAGAATATTTCCTGATTTTAATTTATAATCTGTATGTTTTTCCATTATATTATGGTAATTTAATAATATTAATTTTATCTTCAATAGGAGTTAAAGCATTTAACATTTCTTCTAGCTTTTTTCTTGCTTTATCGTATTCTTGACTTCTTTGTAAAGCCCCTATAAGCCGATGTTTTTCATAAATATCACTTATTTTAACTTCTACTCCTATATTAAGTTTAAAATTATCAGATATATTAGAATGATGACCACATATATTTGCTAATTCAAGTTTAGTCATTTCTACTAATACTTTATCATTTGGTAATTCTGCTATTGTCTTCATGTTATTTTTAATTATTATACATAAATTGTAGGAATGTCTCTATCTTCTTTTTCTTCTTCGTCTTTTACTTTACTAAAAATCCCCATTTCATTTGCTTTTGATAATACTTTAAATATTTGATAAACATATTCATCATTATCCATAGTAGTTATCTTATTATTTTTATTATCGGGTTCGCTATAATCTAATTGAAGATAGGCCAATTTTCCATCTAATAAAAATACTTCTACGTTTGTATATTGACCTGATCTAATTACTAATTCTTTTTCTGATTTCATATAATTTTCTCTTTAATTAATATTTCTTCTACCTTTTCAATTAATTCTTCTATTGTACCATTATTATCAATAGTATAATCAAATGTAGCGTTATCTAATGCTGTTTCTGAAGGGTGTTCACTTCCTATAATAAATTTAGAATTATTAAGTGCTTCAAAAGAATGTCTAGCTATGCTTCCCATTTCTAGCATTGTTTTATTAGCGTAATTACCTTCAGGTTGTAAAATATATTCCTCATTATCATCTTTTCTAAATATACTTTTAGGTAATCTATTAACTCTAATACTTATACCATCTCTATCTTTAACAGCTTTTAACTCATTAGGAAATCTTACATCTGTAATGATCCAATTATTTTCTGCTATGATTACATTATTACCATCAGCTGTAATACCGTTTTCATAATAATAATCAGCAAATAAAGCATTAACCCATACATTAGGATGTATAATATCTCTACCACATTCTGTTCCTAATAATTGTAAAAGTTTTCTAGGATTTAATGTTTCTGATTCTATTCCATTATGATACATATACTTAAATTGTGTAGAATTTAATATTTCTTCTTCGGAATTAAATAATATTATATTTCTACTATCAGGATCGTTAGTACAATCTAAATACCATCTCTTCCATTCTTCTCCTAATAATCTATCTTTAACTTCTTGTTTCTCTAAATCTTCTACAGGTACTCCTGTTAATATAGATACAATTTGTTTCAACTTTCCTGCGAATTTCTTGATTTGCCATTTGTTAATATAACCTAAAGATTCTATTACGTACTCTTCAAATGATAAATTACTTCCTTGATCTAATTTGTACTGTAAATATTGTATTATTTTACCAACAGTATCCTTTCCTGACGAAATACGTCCTGAAATTGCAATAATCATATTCTTTCTTTTTTACGATTAATAATACATTTATTTTTAATAATGTCACTATATTCTCTAGGAATATATATTTTACTACAATATTCTTTATCAGAATAATCTTGTATCTTAACATCTATATTAAAAGCAATTTTAAACAACTTTTGTAGTTCTTTTAAAAGACTTAAATTTTTTTTAATCAGTGTAATCTGACCTGTATTTGCTATACTACCATCACTATCAAAAATACCAATAAGAAATTCTTGTTGAACATCTTTTGATAAATTAAATACTTTGTCAACAGTATGTTTATCAGGAATATAACTTAAAAGTTTTTGTACAAAATCTAGTCTAATTATAGTTAATTGATAGAAAGTATTTCTAAATCTTTCTTCTTTTCTATTAATTTCTTTAATTTCTATATCTTTTAAATCTGTTATAGCTTCAATACAAAATTTTACTTTTTCTACAAATTCTTTATCTATAACTTCTAATCTAAATGATTTATTAGAGATAGAAGCGTCTCCTATACACAGACCAAGAATATATCCAAATTCTGGTTTACTATAATAGTCATTTATAAAATTTACATTCTTTCTTTTATGTAATTTTGTACAATCCCATCCGCAAGTTTGTATATGATTATGACTGATTTTAACTTCAAACTCTTTTGCACATATTATACAATTCTTAGTTATCCTATTCTTTCTGCATTCTCTACTACAATAAACTGCTTTGTCAGCATAGCTAGCTTTTACAAAAAAAATATTATTACATTTAACACATATCTTTTCTACTTGATTTTTTTTCATTGGTATTAAAGTTTAATTAAGTATTAAAAATACATAATTTTTCAGTAAAATTAAAATTTTTCAAACCTAATTTTCCCCGAAATTCCAATTATTGCCATAGTTATTTATTATGTTTTAGATAATACTCTTTTAATTCTTTAACATTAGTAATATCTGTACCATTATCTATACAAATAATAGGTGTTTCATCTTTAACATATTCCATTATAATTTGAAATTGAGGATGAAAACTCCATGTTCTACCTATTGATATAAAATCTATACCTTCTTCCCATTCTGAAATAGGTTTATTTATAGATTCTTTTCTAGGAATTACATATTCACTACTCATAATATTCTAAATCTAAATCTACCTTCTTTTTTATTACCTTCAATTAATTTAACATTTAATTCCTCACCTTTTATTAATTCTTTACTTTCTAATTTAATTTGACCAGAATATAATGATAGTATATACGGTAAAGCAAATGAAAATGCTACACCTATTACAATATCAAAATAATTTAACTGTAACCATTCTTTATTATCTACAGTTAATGGTAAATAAATTAATCTTCGTAATACATAGTATAGATTAATAAAAGTTTCAAACCATCTAAAATTATTAGATATTTCTTGATACTTTATTCTATCTAATTCATTTTTAGTACTACCTGCTCTCAAAGAAAAGAATAATAAACCTGATGATACAAAGATACTTACTAATAAAGCATATATAGGAGTAAATATAGTATGTTGAATACTACTCGTTTGTAATGCTACAAAGAATGTATGAAAACCTTGTATAAATACTCCTATAATTGCTATTATTAAACCTGTAGTATCTCTTGATAAAAAGGTTTTTAATTTATTCATGTTAATATTCTATTATTTCTCTACCTGACATAATACATATAATCCATTTAGGTGGAATAACTAATTCTAAACCTTCTAATACAGAAGCAGCACCTATAAAAAATTCACATTGAAATTCATAGAATTTTTTACTTTGGAATTTAATATTCTGCTTTATACACCTTCTTTTAAAATCTTCTTCTACCTTATTTATTAGTTCATCTGTTTTCATTTTTTATTCTTTAAATAGTCTATTCTTAAAAGTTCTAATACTTCTTCCATTGAATCATATACTTGATTATGTGTTCTAAGCGAAAAACAATCTACTTGATCTTTATGAGCTGCTACATAATAGTTAATAGTATTATCGTCACGTAAAAATCTTTTTTTGATTACACCTTCTCTTATTACAAGATTATCAGTTAAATATAGACATTTACTATTAATTTCTCTTACTTTAATTGTTACCATAATATTAGTTGTAATTATTTACTTAAATCTATAAAATACATTTTATAACTTTCTGTATTATCAAACATACTAGGTTTTTCTTTACATAAATCATCATCTGATTTAATTACTCCATCAAACAATTCATTATTTACAACAGTTATATATCTAACTTCTTTAGATGGATTTTCTATTGTTCCAAAACATATATAAGTAAAGTGTTTATCTTTTCTGGATATTAGAATCCATCCAGAATCTCCAAACTCTCTACCTCTTTTGATAAATTCTTTTAATTTAGAATATTTATATCTAAAACAAGTTAATCCATCTATTACATCATATTTATAAGGTGTCATTACCAGCTGATTAATTCTAAATTATTTTCCTTTCTATATCTATTAACTTCTACAAAACAGTTTTTATTATTCCATTGCCTATTCTGATATAATGCTGCAATAGGATGTTCACATGAAATATAAAAAGAACCTGTATTTAATAGAATTGGATTACATACATCTCTAGCATCTGTACCAAATGCTAAATAACAGATATTACTTTTAGTCTCTTGTATTTTGCTTAAAACAAAAGAGATGAATTGCTCCCATCCTTGTCCTCTATGAGCAATAGGATTACCTCTTTCACAAGTTAATTGTGAGTTTAGCAATAATATACCTTGATCTATCCAATATTGCATTGTATAGTCTTCTGATTGTATAACATCTAAATAGCAAGTTTTATTAATATCTGTACCAAAAATACACTCTCTACTTATTGAATTTAGGATCACATCGAGTGAATTAGGAATCCCCCTTTGTTTAGAAGCAAATGCTATACCATTAGCATGATTGCCTGTATGATAAGGAGATTGACCTACAATTACTACCTTTAAATTATCTAATCTTGTAAATTTAAAAGCATTAAATATATCATCTTTGGCAGGTATAACATTAGGATGATTTTTGTATAACCATCCTAATTTATTACCTAATGTTACAAAATATTGTTTACTAAATTCATCTTTAAGTAGTTCATACCAATCTTCACCTACTTTATCTTTCATTTCTAATAGGAGATAATGTTGGTTTAAATCTATCTATATTAGAATAATCTATCTTAACCATTCCTGCATTATCATACTCTTCTTTACTTTTATCCCATATATCCTTTTCAATGTGCCAAGCAATACGATTTAAAATCTTTTTTACTTCTCTTTCACCGGCAACTATAGTATAGTCATTCAAATGAAGCATTGCAGAATTATGAGGATAATTAGTATCTATTGCTGCTACATAGTTATAAATAGATGGTGGAGTTTTAGTTTTAGGACTCAATCTTCTACCATCAGTAGTCATAGCATATGCATTAGGATTTAAGAATAAATTAAGAACTGCTTCTGTATAATAAGCCATTTGTCTATAAACTTTATATGTTTCTAACCAACCTTTCTTACTATTATCAGAATGTCCATTATAAACACCTTTAGAAGTAGTTTTTAAATCTATAATAGTTACTTGATTACCTTTAGGAAAATAAGTAAATACATCTAATAAAGCTTTTCTTTGTATTGTTATATTACCTATCTTTTCTTCCCAATAAATAGCTAATTCTTTATATCTTCTGAAATCATCATTAATATTTAATTCATGATTACCTTCATACATTTTATCAAGAAATAAAGCTTCATTAATTCTTCTATTATTGATAATAGATACAAGCATAGATTTAATATTACTAGCTTCATCTCTAGTTAATGCTATCTTACCCTGACTATCATAAAGATAATCTAAGTATCGTAAAGCGTCTGTACCTAATGCATCGGCTCTTTTAAATCCGGCTTCTTCTATCAATGATTTATGAAAATCTTCACTAATTACTTTAAACTTACCTTCACCTACATCAACTAACTTTAATTCACTTTTATCAGTAATTTTCTTTACAATTAATTCAGGTAATACAGCTTGAATAGTTCCATCAGAAGGTTTGTTAAAATCAGCTACTATAAAATCATCAGGAGATTCTTGCCATTTATGTACTAGTTTACCTAAGTTCATCGCTTGAGATTTAGATTCTTCTCTATTATAAAAGAAATCTAAGAACTTTTTAGGTGATCCACCATCATCTGGATTTATAGCACTTAATGATGAATGGGAAATATATGAATTTTTATTAAATCCTTCTCTTACTGTATTATCAGAAGTTATATTTTTGTAGTATTCTATTTCTTTCATTGTTCTAATTTTTTATACATTTCATAAAATTTAGGTAAATAGACATCTCTAATACCCTTTAATGTGTAATTTCCACTTTTATCTGCAATAGATATTATTTTAAATACTAATCTATTTTCTTTATTATAATGTCTTCTATTGTTTCTATCTCTTTTACCTTTTATATTAAAATACTCTTCCCAATTACGAATTGTAGCAACATTAACATCACATAATTCGGCTATTTCTCCAATAGTCCATCTAACCTTCAATCCGTTGATTATAGTCTCGTCTGATTTTAACATAATCATCTATAGATTTAATTTTCCAATTAATTGTTCTTGCAGAATTACCACCATTACTTTTTAAAAATCTACTAGGAGTAAAGGTTAAAGGAAATAAATCTTTAATACATATTACATCTACATATACAGTTCTATCACTATATAACCATTTAATATCCACTCTTGCTTTAGCTAAAGAACCTTTATCAAATCTTTGTGATAAATCTCCTTTAATTTCTACTACAGAATTAGGTATAAATTTGTTATTTTCATGTATAATAAATGGTATGTATATATACACTTTATCTCTAATAGAATAGAATATATTCAATGCAGATTCATTCCAATAAATATTAAAATCTGGAGTATATTTATGATCTAATAGTAATACTTTATCTTTAAACTTCTTACCATCAAATTCTTTATATGTTACATTATCTGATAACGAATAAGTCATTGATCTTTCATAAGAATTGATAAATCCTTTATTCTTACAATCTTCTAACCACCAAATAAAATACATTTCATCATTTGAATCGCATTCCATTTTAGTTATAGGACATATAATTTTCTCTTTCTTTGCCATTATTTTTCATTTATAGATACAATAGTAGGTCTAGTTTTAGAAAAGATATATTTAATAGCCTTCTTTCTAGCAATCTCTTTATTTTCAGCAGGTACAATCATTGTAATTATTCTAGTTTCTATACTAGGATTAGTACCAAAAAAAGAAACTCTAAATTCTATCTTATAAGTATTAATTATTTTAACATCTTTCTTAAATAAATTTTTTATCCAATTCATATTCTTTTATTAAATTAATTAAAATAGAGGAGTTTATCCCTAAACTCCTCTTACTTCTCGTAACCACACGAAAAGATAGACCTTCTGTCTATATCTTTTGTATTATTCTAATTCTACAATATAATAAAAATTATTCTTCAACTCTTTAATTACATTTAATATAGCAGTTTTATCTTTAAAACCTCCTATACCACAACCTATCCACGGTAGTCCTATACTACAATTATTAAATGTACTATCAATCTTATGCATTCCGTTTTTAAATGCAAAGAAATTAAAGTTAGCACCTATATCAAATTGTGTATAAAGATTAATTACATATAATTTATCTCTAAGCGGTTCAAATGGATAATTATGAAGCTTCATATCTATTTCTGCAACAGTAAATGTACCCAACATAGAATTATACGTTTCAATATTATGCATGAAATAATACAATTGATCTTTCAGATATGCAGAGAAATAGTTTTCTCTTATTTGTTTTGCTATACCTTTACCCATTATATTCTTACAATTTGCACCGTGTATAATTACATCAAAACTACCTTCTTTTGATAGTTTGATTAAATCTCCTTTTATTATATTAACTCTATTTGATACTTCTTTTACTTGTTCTTCATTCATAAAAATCTTTCTTTAGTTTCTTCTATGTAGTCTATCATATAATTATAACCATAAGCTTTTATGTTATCACTAAAGTCTTTTTTATCTTTAGTTTTATCAAACATTAATATAGGTATATTATACTTAAATTTGTGTTTTGCAGCTAATCTAATACCTGTTCTATCGTTATCAAATAATGTAAATATATTATCAAATCTTGATTTTAATAAATTATATTGATTATCTGATATTAAATACGATTCAGAAGGTACTGCTATAGATTCTATATTAAAAGCATACATTGACATTACGTCTTTGTATGATTTTGTAATTATACAGTAATCTCCTTTTAATGAAAGGAGTTGGGAGCCTTCTAGCTTTGACCCTATATTTTGTAAGAATCTTCTCTCTTTTCTATAAGGGAAATATACTTTAAGAAATCCTCCTCCAAAGAAATACACATAACAAGGATCAGATTCACTAGCTGAATGATATAATCTACCATTTATCCATACTCTACTGCAAGGATATACATTATGAAATTTAAGATTTTGTTCATCTATACAAAATTGATTCCAGAACTCTAAGTCTTTCTTATTCCAGTTTCTAATATCAACTTTGATCTCTTTTTTGTTTCTAGCTATAATAGCTTCGGTTTTCTCTTTAATTTCATTATGTACTACTGTTGGATTATCATCTATAAGATTAAAATGTTCATATATTTTAACTAATGCTTCTTTGAATGAACAATTATATAATAATTGAACTACATTAAAACAATCCCAGTTATATCCAGCAGCGAAATCTTTAAATTTCAACATTCCATATTCATTCCAATAGAATGAACAACCTGGACTATCATCATCTTCTCTTAGTGGATTTGTATATAATTTACTTACAACTAGTTCAGATATTTGAAAGTATTTCTTAAATATCTCTTGTTGAGGTATGCTAGATAGTATTAATTCCTTATTTATAATTCTTGAATCTATCTTTTCATCGAACATCTTAATTGGTTAATCTTAAATAAATTTACCTATATAATCTTGTTTAGTTATTTCATCACATTCAATATATAAACCTTCTGTATTCCAATTCTGTAAATCGTTTTTTGAATAATTGATAGAAAAGTAATCACAAGTTGGTTTAGATTCTTCAATTAACCAAATACATTTTTTACCTTTCTCAATTTGAACTGTATGTAATTCACACGCTTTCATTATTACTATTTCTCCAGTAATATGTTTTTTGTTTGAAATTTGCTTTAAACTTTGTTCTCCTAAATACTCAAATCCACCTTTACCATTTAAAATATGACTGTTCCAAAGAAATTTTTTAAATACTTCACCTTTATTATCTAATTTATAAAGTGGATTAAATAATTCACCTTCTAAAATTGTAATTTTAATATCTACATGGTGTGGATGAATTGCTATTTCAAATGGTTTCCACATATTATGATTAATATCAGCATAGAAAATACGTTTGTATAATCTATTTTCTGAAAATGATATAGGAAAAGAATGTAATCCTATACAATGACAATTAAGTAAATTTTTCATTTCTCAGTTTTCATTAAATAAAAAAAGGAGGAGTATTATACCCCTCCTCTTATCTTTGTTGCACGTTTAATTATTATACGAATGCTGATCCTACATCTGCACTAGCTGTAGCAGGTGCATCTGACATAGCAGAACTTCCATTAGGTTGTTCAAATATATCATACTTAGGATCAATCTTAAATGGACTAGGAAACTTCTCCGTAGAAATAAAACTAGGGTATTTAGGTAGTGCTGTGTACCATTTACCATCTTTAGCATTCTGTTTTAGAATGAATTTAACAGTAGCAGGTACATCTTTATGTGCATTACCTAATGCTCGTATAATTTCTTTTACATATTTAAAGAAAGCTCCATCACCTTTAATTTTAAATTCTAACTTTTCAGATTCTACAAATCTTCCAGCTATATGTTTAAGATTACCTTGAATTCTAAGTGCTTCTTTCTGTACACCTTCTAGTGTAGGATTAGCATATTTGGGTTTAAATGGATTCCATTCTCTATATCTGAATGCTGCAATTACTTGACCTGATGCAGATTTCTGAATAAAATGTACATCTACTGTATCATCTTCCATCAAACCTGTAGCTTCATTTTTCTTTTGTACTACTTCTATCTTATCAAGAAATACATTATGTACAAAGTTCCTATTGGGTACAATAGCAGGTACTTTTTCATTTAAACCTTCGGCTGTTGAATCAATAGATTCATTAAATACTAATTGTTCTTCCATAATATTGTTTTATATGTTTTTAAATTAAATAAGATAAAAAAAGAGGTGCTATTACACACCCCTTTTTCAACTCCATGAAAACTAAATTAAATACTACCTAGATCGAAAGTAGGCTCTTCTGGTGCAGAAATATCATCTGCTTCATCTGCTGCTACTTCTTCTTCTGTTTCTACTACTCCTGTATCAGCAGTTACCTCGAAGATAGCTACGATATTAGGATTAGCTTCTGTTTCTACTTTAGTAAGAGCAAAGAACTGATTGAAAGGCTTGCTAGCCATCAATTCAGATTCACCTTTTTCTACAAAGATTCCAGCACTAGCTAGTTGTTTCTCCAAAACATTAGAAGTAACAAGATTAGACTTATTACCTTGTGTTTTAGCTGTCCTCTTCAACAATACAGGCTCATAGCCACTAGCTGTTTCTGTATCTTTAACCATAATCAAGAATACTTTGTTTGTTTTAGCTACATAAGCAGTTCTAAAACCACAATTCTCTAGGTTATTCTTATCCCAGAAAGTGTTTGCAAATCTAAATACTGATTTAAGACGTTTCTTACCAGCACTTTGAGAATGCTTCAATCCTGTAAATGATTGAACTTTGGTTACACCTTCTCTTTTACCTTCATTTTTTACAGATGAAGAACTACCTAAAATTTCACTTAATGAAAAACTCATTTGTTTGTTGTTTTAATTGTTAATTAATTAATTATAAAGTAAAGATAGTTGTTTTTAGATTAACTACCAAAAATCTAATAGAAAATAGTAGAAAAATCGGTTCATTTATATGAAGTTAAATTTTCCAGAAGTTCCTTACTAGTTTTTCAACTAAACCTAGATCATTTAGAATTTCAAGAGATGGAAACATACCATAAGGAGATTTACAACTATCTTTTACTCCATCACCTTGCGTTCTAAGAAATTTATTTAGTTTACCATCCTTCATTCTACCTTCTGAATACAATACTACTGTAGATTTACCTTCTGGTGATACATATCTATGTGTTGCTTTACCTATAGCTTTTATTCTCTTTCTAAGACCTCCATCTTCACCATCTTCATATTCTTCTATATGAGAAAGTAAAAATACCAACTGGTCATCTCTAAGAGATTTAGCTAAATCTAATAAAGAAACTACATCATATAATAAATCAGTATATAAAGGCATACCTTTCCTATCCTTTATACCTTCAATAAAAGTATTAGTAAAAACATATTGAGCATCATCTATAACAATGTTCTTTATATCTTTTCTTTCTTTTAAAGCAGACAATATACTTTTTATCACCTTTGGGTCTTTCCCTACAAAATAGTTTTTAGGATCATTAGTAGTATTCCAACTATTTGCATTACTACAAGGTAATCTTTTCCCATCTACATTTATTAGATATGTATCTTTAGGATTTAAACCTTGAATACTTAAATCTGGTATAGAACCTATTCCGCTAGATTTACCACTACCTGACATACCTAAAATCATTATTATTTCACTCATATTTTCTTACTTTAAAGTCGTAATCTATTATTTCGTTTATTGCTAAATTATGTTTAAGTAATATATTTGTTAATCTACCATCTCTTTGTTTTAATATACAAACGATTAATAGATTATCTTCTGAATTAGGATCATCTGTTAATCCGGTTTCTACTGAGAATCCTTTATATTTAAATTCTCTTAATCCATAAAAACCAGGTCTATGTAATGCTAAAACTAACTCTGCTGATTGAAAGAGACCGTCCGAGCCAAATATATCGGATGACACGGGGAGTACACTACCTAATGTAGTTCTATCCTTATTACCTGTTTCTATATTTCTATTCATCTGAGAAAGAAATATATTAATTTGATCATACCGCTTTTTTACATCTATACCTGCATTTGCTAAATTAGTTATAAGTTGTTCTTCATTATATTCATCACCTTTAGTAATTAATCTAGTATGATCTACTATATTTATTATAGTATGATTTGGAAATTTCTCTTGTATTGCTCTTTTATTTCTTTTCCATTGTTCTACATTAGTACTATAGTTTGAAAAATAAATAGGATAATCTGATAGTTTATTTATAGCAGTTTTAACAGCTTCAAATTTTAAATCAGTCATTTTATTTTGATAATCTAATAAAGATTTAACTGATTCTTTTTCTGCTTTACTGACCATTCTAAGTAACGATCTACTATCACTCATTTCCCAATTATCAAAAAGAATAATACATTTATCTTTATACTTAGGATTTATAACAGGATCAACCATATCTGTCATCCTATTGATGATATATGCGGTTTTACCCATTCCAGTACGTGAAGCTATAATTACCTGATCTCCAGGATAGAAACCTCCAATGTTTGTATTTTCTTTTTTTGAAGAAGTTAATATAGGATATATCCTACCAGAACGAACATCATCAATTAATTTAACAGTTTCTACACCTACATCTTTAATATGTCTGTATATATTACCTAAATTACTCGAATCTTGCTGCATTTGCTACGTTATTTATCCTATCATCTTTTTCTACAAGATTGTAATGTCTTGTACCTATATACTTATCTAATCCCATTTCTGCATAAGGTCTGCTAGAAACATATTTTTTAGTTACAGCTAAAATACGATCGTGTTCTAATCTATTATTTTTAATAATCTTAGAATACTCCATTTTAAATGTATTTATATTAATGTTTCTAGCAGGAACCCTAACTCCATCAATTAATAGATAATCAAAATATGAGAAGAATAATTCTTCTGATGCATCATCATTATCTAATATGATTTTGTTTTTGAAATCATCCATTAGTCTCAAGGTTCTTAGATTATAACCTTTCTCTAACTCGTTTACTTTGTAAGGGTAAAGTTTACCCTCAATTATTAATTTATCTATTCCTAAATCTTGTGAATCAATATTATGATGTTTGAGGTATTTAATTAATGAATTGTAATCACCTACACCTAAACAATAACAAAATAAGTATTGATTTGCAGTTAGATTATTTTTAACTAAAAAGTCTGAATAATCCTCTACATTGCTTATCATAAAATCATTGCAAATATTAAAATTAAATAACCAAACAAATGTACTAACATCAAAGAAAAAGCTAATGCTAGATTAGGTTCTCCATCTTTAGTACTCATAATAAATGTATTTTCAAAGTTCACCATTAATAGATATGCTCCTATCAATGGTACAAATAATAAAATAGATTTAACTGTCTTATTCATGTTTTTCAAGGTTTAAATTATAAATTGTTCTTCTTTTTCTTTCTCTAGTACAATCTCGTTTATATCTGAAATCCATGTAATCTTAGATTTAGGTATATACTTCTGTCTAGCTTCTAACCATTTCTCTTCTTGACTCTCTTTAATGTATAAATTAATTATAATAGCTAATTTATTTTCATCATTACGAAGAATTCTACCTGATCTTTGAATCTGCTGACGTACTACTCCTTTACCACTAGCTATTAACCCTAGACGAATTGATTTAAAATCGTATCCTTCATCTAATGCTTTAGCGGTTAATAGAAATTTGAACTCACCAGCTTGAAACCCTTCTTTTATAAACTTTTTTAACGTATCTGCACCCACTTTAGTAGCTTCTGGATACTTCTTTTTTATTTCACTTATATCATAATGATAACCATCAGATAATAAAGAGTATAAATCAGACTTCTCTATCTTAACAGCAATGATTTCTTTCTTAGATTTATCTTTAAATAATACTGTACTTAATTGACTATGATAACATCTAGCATTACTACCTATGTTTTTTTCTAAAGATTTGATAAAATCAATACTTTCAGAAAATACAATAGATATTAAGTTAAACTTCTCTAGTATTTGTTTAGATATTTCTAATTTCTCTTTATTATTAAAAAGTAACTGCTGTCTTTGTGTAATAGAAAAATTCCATTGATTAGCATATTTAGCTATATTCTTTGGACTCCAGAAATGAGAATCGTCTCCATTCCATTGATTTTCTCTAGCTAACCATAATCTCCATTGCTCTCCTGATAAATTAAGATTCAATCTATTGGATTTATAGTAATTTCCTTTACCCATAGAGCAACCTCTAGCTACATCGAATTTAAAACCAAACTTTTTAAATGCTGAATTATGTATATCATCTAAAGTTTTAAGTTTTTCTTTCAACTCTTCATCCACTTCTATACCATAATTATATACTATAGAATCTGAAATCCAATTATTAGCTTCTGCTTCACTTTGAGTAATCTCTGCAATTCTAGGAATTTCATGTTGTTCTAAAAATAAACGTTCTTGCTTATTCAATGAACCAGATAAACCTAATACATACTTATAAGTAGTGTTTTCTAATGTTTTACTAAAGTACTTACTTTCGTCTCTACTATATCTATGCACCTCATCTAGGATTAAGAAACTACATTCATGTTTTTCCATAGACATAGTATAACTATTAACTACAAAAACACTAACATTCTTAAGTTTATGAATAACAATATATCCTCTAATTGGATCAGTCCAATCTTCATAAAGATTAGTATTCGGTAATACTACTATTGTTTTGTTTTGAGGTGCAATACGATTCATACTCTTTATAGCAATAATAGCTATAACAGTCTTACCAAACCCCGTGCAAGCTTCTGCAATACCTACACCTCCATTAGCTTTAAAAGCATCATATATTTCAAATTGCTTATTTAGTTTATTAAAATCTATGAAGTTTAAATCAAATGTATCTTTAATAGTATTCCATATTTGTGTATATTGTGGTTTTAAACTCATATTATAATTTTTCTTTTACTTCAATTGTGATTGTATTTCCTTTATCTCGTTCTTTTTGTTTTACAGCATCTTCCAATATTTTTTGTAGTTGCTCTATTGTATAGTTAGTCCAATGTGATACTACTTCTACTTTATATATAGTTGCCATTATTTCTTAATTATATTTTTTAGTAATATTTCCATATTCTTTTCTGGATTAGATACTAGTATATCAGTAGGTTTAGTAAAGTTATCAATAAAAAACTTTTCTGATACAGTTACTTTATTACCAGTTACTAATTCAATTAAAGTTATAACTTTTTGTTTTAATTCTGGTGAATTAGATATACAAAAAGAAACATACACTTTACCATTTTTTGATACATATAATCCCTTTTTACTTTCTTCCATATTATATACAAGTTACTCGTTGATTAATTACTTGATTAGCAACATTAAAATCTATAGGTTTTTCTTTCTGTTTAATTAATTCTAATTGATCTATTAAATTAGTAAGATTATAATCAAAGTTAGATAAATTAGTAACTACATCTTCTTTATTTACAGGTTCAAATTTCAATTCTTCTTTAAATCTTAGATTAGTTTTTAATTTAGATACAATAGAACAACAATGACTAATTCTTTTAAATAATAATTCATAATCAAATGTCATTTCACCTATTCTAAACTCAGCAGTTCTATAACTAGATTTATACCTAACCCAACATCTAGCATCTAATAAAGTAGTTCTTTTATTATAAGTACCTTTGTATTGCCAAGTATCTAACTCTTCTAATATCCAATTTTTATTTGTATATATAGAATGACTATTAATTAAATGAAAAGAATCTGTCATATCAACATGATAATGAATGCCACTTGATTCATTAAAATAACAATTTCTTTTTATAGCAATCGTTAATAGATATAAACAGATTAAACCTCTTAACCCATTAGGGATTCTAAATCTCAACTCTCCGTTACTAGAACTATTCCTTAATAAATAAATTACATTAAATTCATCTAATACAGCTTCTTTTAAATATTCTGTTTCAATCTCTATACCTATAGAATAAGGAAGATATTTATCATATATAGATAAATCTAAATTTTTTACATTAAGTAATAAAAGAGGGTTATAATGAATATAACCCTCTGATTTATCAATACTCTCCAATTCTTCTAACTTTAACTTGTTCTGTAGGTGTTTCTTTAACTAATTCTTGAATAGGTGCTTTACCTTCTTTTACTTTTTTAATAGTCTCAGTTGATTTTGAAGATTTCTCTTTAATCTCCTTAATCTTATGCTCTAATACCTTCTTTTTAGTTTTATCACTATCAGGAATTTCAAAGAGTTTCTTCAACTGTTTAAGTACATTGTCTCTTACTTTTTCAGATTTAGCATTTTGGTATCTATCTACTAAATCTTTACAGTTACTAGACATTTTGTTTCTTTCTGTAAAATCAATAACTCTTTTAGTTAGTTTTTGATCTTCGGTTGTTAGAACTAAATTCTGTCCGAATTGATTAAATGTTAATTTCATGCTGCATTTTGTTTAAGTGAATTTAAATATACTTGTTTTTGTAATAATTCATTATAAAACTCTATCTCATGTCCATATAGAAAATCATAATGCTCTGGCGATAGATGTTTCTTCATTGTTTTCATATACTCTATTACATATTTCAAATTATCTTTATGTATAGTAGTATGAAAGATTAATTCTACTTTATCATAGAACCGTTTAACTCTATTGTATTTAGATATAATATCATAATCTAATACTTTAAAGTGATTAGCTATTTCAATACAAGAATCTACAAATTCTACATTACTATCATTAATATATATAGAATTTAATTCAAAGTATCTAACACATTGTTCAAAATCATCATAAGTGTCTTTATTTAGATATTTGAGTAAAGCAGTAGGAGAATAAATACCTTCATGTTCTACTCTAGTAGGATATATATATACTCTTGTTTTTTCATTTCTATAACGATTATCAGAAGGGTATCGTAAATCTGCATTGAATGAATCTAACAATGTACTAAATATTTCAGATTTTCTAATATAAAAAGCTGTTGCTATCCTACCAAATAACTTATGTTTTGCAAATTCATTTAAGTTTATAATGTTCTTACTATTTGACATAATTTTGTAATTAGATAATTCCCTAAATGTAGTTTTATTACAAGAATAAACTTTGATATATTTAAATCTACCATCTTTTTTTCTTATAATATCAGCAAAAGATTCTAAGATTTTTGCTTTATCATCTGTATCTATAATATACAAAGTATTATCATTAAACGTTTTTATATACTCTTCTCTTTGACTTTTGATAGGTACATATAAATTATTTAATTTAAATCCAATATTTTGTATAGATACACTAACTTTAACTCTTTCTACTTTAGGTACTTCTACACTACTTAGAGGTCTTAAAATAATTGATGTATATTGAGAACAATAATCATACGCTATCTTAGCATAAGTAATACATGGTTTATCTGAATAAGCAGTAAATAAAGTTTTAAAAGTTGAATAAAAGCCAATTACACTTTTCTTCTTTATTATTACAAATTCATAATGTTGTTTCTTTAGATAGTTTAATACTTTCTTATCTATAACACGACTATCAGAGATATAAACAGCTTGAAATCGAGATACATCATGCCAATCATAATTTGAATAATTAGTATCTTTATATCGTTTTGATTTAAAATATACATCAATTACTTCGTACATTCTATTAAACAATCTTCTGAAATTATAACTATCAAAATTTACAACTTTTAAACCTTCTAAGTATATTTTATTATTATTAAAAGGTATATCGTATATATCTTCTATACTTACTTTTAAAGAAGTTAAAGATATATTTCTTGAATTTAATGTTAATGTTCCTTCATCTTCTTTTGAATTAAAATAGTCTTTTAATGTTGTTTTTTTGAAATATTCATCTCCTCTATTGTTATAAATTTCACATAATTTAATTAGAGCTTCTTTTATTCGTTCTATAATTAAATCAGTATATTCTTTTTCATAAACAATAGATTCTCTACTAGGTGTTACTTTTAATTCACCTATATTAAAATACAAACCTATATTGATATTAGATAATATATTTGCTAAACTGTTAGATAATGAAATATTAGAAGTAATAAATGTCTTATTTAAATCTAATGGATAATATACTTTAGCATAACAAATATGTAATTGTCTTGAAAAGTTATTAGATATAATAAACGAATTTGATTTTAATAGTTTAAATTGATTTAAAGTATTAAATGTCGAATAGTAATAACTTGAATTGTTATGATAGTATATACTATCAAAATAAACTAATTGAGATTTTATAGCTTCTGTAAACTTATTTCTTTCATTTAATTCTTCATCTAGTTGTATTTTAACTGTAGTACCATTAGGTTCTTCTGTTTCATAAGATAATAGAACTTTAGCAGAAGGTAATCCTTTTTCATTTATATAAATAATATATGAATAGAACATACCATCACAAACAGAATCTATATAATACTCCTGTTTAATAGATAAAGGAGATTTACTACCGATTCCAAATGCTCCTAATGCTGTATTATCTCTACTTTTAGTAGATTTACCCCATTTCATATATGTACCTTTCATAAACTCTGGATTCATTCCTGAACCAAAGTCTTGAAAGAATACATACTCTACACCATCTTCTTCTTTAAAACCAACAATTATAGGTTTAGTATCCTTATTTAAGATATTAGCATCATAACAATTTGATGCTAATTCTCTTACAATACTTCCATAATTATCAGAATATTGTTTAGCTAGTATAGAAAATATATGAGCTAAATCTACAATAGATAATTCACCATCAATAGTTTCTAATTCATCACCTACGGATAATACTTCTTCTCTTTTGTTTTCATGGGTAATCATACATTTTCTAGTTTAGTGTAGGATAAAATAGATAATGATTCATTACAAAACTCTGTTTTGAAATTATTAAGAACTTTCTCTTTTTTATCTCTACATATACCTTTACAACTACATTTTACTTTAACTTCCACTTTTGTGTTCAACGGTGTTGATTTCTTTGCCATTAAAATAAAGTTAATTTTGTTTGTGTTACTTGTTCTATATCAGATACTAGTTTATTCGCTTCTCTTAAATAATAAGAATAGTCTATATTATAATCATTAAAATTATCTAATACAACTTTCTTATTAAATAGCGTTACAGAATAACCTGCTTCTACATTAGATTCATTAGAACCTCTCTCGTGAGATTTCAATTTAACTTTTCTCACTTTCTTAATACTACCTTTACCTCCAGATGATACATAATATCTAGTTACTTTTGATAACTTGGTAGTTTCGCCTGAATTGCTTATAAATAAAGGAGTGAAGTCGGATGCACATTTAAAAATCGAACAGAAGTCCAATATATCTCTTGAATTAAGAATTGTATCCTTTACAGGTCTATTATAAATAAAATAGTCATGTACTGCTTTTCTAACAATTATAGAATCCCAGTTCTTATTATAAGATATTTTACCATTAGCCTCTGGTATCACTTGATATGCACCTTTAGTCTTATGCTTACAATAATTATTATCATACCAATTTGCAATAGGAAAAGAAGGAACTAAATCTTTTTCTTCTTTATTATAAATACATAGATAATTATTAACATCCCTAATACATACTTCTTTATAATAACTAAACTCTAAATTTAATTTAGTTAGTTTTTCCCATTCTTTACATATTTCAAATAGTCTTTCTTTAAATTCACTTCTAATCTTGATAGTAAATCCATCAGTATTAGCTTGGATGAAAATGAGATCAGGAAATGCTATCAAAATATCTTCTATTAATAAGCAAATTAACAATTGACCATTAATTCTAATATCTAATGGAAATTTAAGATCATAGAAATATGAATATTGATTCTGTCCTAGACCACTTACACCATTAAGAGCTAATTTCCATCCTCCTGCAATAGCAGATTTAGATTTATCTTTCTTAATAGATAGTCTATAGTTATATCTATCTTCATAAATATCACAAAAATCTTGACCTAAATGTTCAGGAGAAAATCTATTTGTAATAGCTACTCCGCTATAGAACGAACTAACATCTATATCAACTATTTCCCATCCATCTTCTATCTTATATCTACCAGATTGTTTAAAAGCATGAATACCTCCTGCACCAATTACAAACTCTATTCCTCTAATAATACTTTTAATTTCAAAAGTATCTTTAGTCTTATTAGCAGTAATTACTTTACTTTTAACCTTACTTAATAACTTATTAAACTCATTACTTTTGAATTTAATATAAGGTAGTACACAATCAGATAAATTAACAGACTCTCTAATAGTTCTTTGAGTTTTTAATTCTTGAACTGTTATACCTTTCTTCTTAGAAATAAATAAAGCAAAGATTTCAGAACCTATTTTTGGATCACTACAATTATATAAATCTAATCCATACTCTCCTGATAAATCTTTTCTCATTTTTATATCAGGAAGAGTCTCATAATAGAACAATTGAGTAGCTATTACATCATGTCTATTATAAAATAGAACATCTTTTATATCATCCTTACCTATAAATCTATCAAAATTATCAAATTCTTCAATTTCATCCATTCTAAGTACTCCTTCTATATACTTTAGAGAAGTCCTCTTATTTGGATTATCATAATGATGAATTTTGAATAAATCTATCTGATAAATTAATACGTTAGAAGGATAAATAGCTGAATTTTCCTTTCTAATAGTACTGATTGATGTATTATAAATAAAATTAACTATCCAATCTGGATCATTTAGTTTATCAAACTTAGTATTATGAAAAATTCTAGTTATGATTTGATGTAATACAGGATAATCATAGTTAATATTATTAAAACCAATAAATATATCTCCACTCTTTATACAAGATAAGATAAATTTCTTATACTCTATTATATCGTTCTTATCTTTATGGATAACAAAATGAACTTCTTCTTTTGTATCTCTATTGATAGCGTAGAATGTATGAATAAATTTCATACATTCTATATCATAAAACCAGACGTTTTTCATTTTCCTAATTCATTAATAAATTCTAAAATTGGTTTTATTCTTAAACATTCTTTACAAGTTTCCATTTCTTTAGTAGCATAATTATTACCTAAACAATGCGCTACAGAACCACAAACTGTTCCATGTTCTTCTGCATATAAGTGAGCTACAGTATCAAACTTTTTTGCCCATCTACTATTATCGTTCATATCAGTACAAATCTTCGCTAAATAAACCATTTACTTCTTTATCTATTTGTCCTCTTTCAAAAGCAATTTTAGCTGCTTCTTCTCTACTAACAAATCTATTTTTAGATGTAAGAAAACCTTGTTCGTGTTCTCCAACACCATCATTTGCAAATTGTACTGTTCTTAGACCTGTTTGAGCTTTACATAGAGCTATACAATTACCATGTCTCCAACCAGATATAACAATGCCTCTATCTACATTATAAGGTTGCATACCTCTAATTCTTAGATAATCTTCGTTAGTACTTACTATATCTTTATACCAAATGGCAGCACAAAGAATATATTCTTCTTTGTCTCTCATTCTGATTTAAAAAATAATAAATAAAATAAGAATACTATAGCTATAAAACAAATAAAAGCAAAACTTTTATCTCCATTAATAGCATATATATTAATCAAAAAACCTATAACTAATACTGTTATACCTAATTTAATGATAAACTTGTTACCGTTTTTGTCGTTGTCTTTCATAATTTTAATATTGATAATAATAAGGAATCATTGTTTCACAACTATCTAAATTTAAATCATTTATAGGAGTATAATCATTTCTATTTACTTCTATTATAATAGGATTACAATAAAGTACTAAAGAAGTTTTTCTAAGTTCTGCTATAACATCTTCCGTTTCTTCATCACTCGTGTTATTAGAATCCTTAACATTCTTAGATATAAATTGTTCCATTTTAGTTCTATCTTCACAAGAACAAATAAATCTAGTTGCTTTAGTAGTACATGAGCATAGTACAATTAATAATACATATAAAATTTTCATATTTATGGTACGTTATTTAATATTTTAATACATTTTTTTACTTCTACTTCTGTTAATCCTGTATCAGAATTACATTGAACAAAATAATTCTTTTGTTCTAATAACATATTAGCATTATCATCAAGAATTACATAAATATAATCTAATCCAAGCATATTAGGAGTTTTATTTAAAGCTTCTAATCGTTGTACTACACTATCATATTTATTACCTATCCACGGCATCATTAGATTTACATCTATCCATTGCTTTATTTCTGTACCTCTATATATTCTCATATGAAAACCTTTCTCTATATAGTGATGACCACGAATAGTAATACCTACTATCTTATCCCAAAACCTAAAGCCTTCATTTTTCATTCGCGTTCTGGTTGATTTCAGATCGTTTTTGCGCCATGAAGAAGATAAAACGATCTCTGCACCTGTCTGATCTAAAATATCACCAAGAAGGTCTTGTTTTGAATCTACCAATCCCCAACTTTCATCAGGTAGTGTATTTTCAGGAGTTGCAATAACTCCATCAATATCTAAAAAAATTATCTTTCTCATTAACTTTTATTTTGTTATTACGTTAAAACATTATATCTTTACTAAGTAATTAATTCATTCACTTAAATTCTTACGACAATGGATCGAGCAACTATCAAATCTAAAGACCTAAAGGTTAAAACTTTTAAGGAGAAGGCTCTGGAACAAATTAGAAAAGCTCTTTCTGATAAGAACGCTTTCCTTTTCTAATCTTCATTCTTCATACATATAGTTTTAAAGACTAGTAGAAATACTAGTCTTTTTTTTTGTAGTATTAAGAAAAGGTGAGGTATTTCTACCCCACCCTTTACTCAAACTAACCTAACTAGAAGATTTTATACAAAAGCTTCTTCTTTTACTGGAGCCTTTATATCCAAAGAGAAACTAGGTGCTACATAATCTTCTGGTTTAGTAGTTGTAGCATTATGAGTGATTCTTACATGAGAAAATTCTACTGCGTTAGTAGGAACTGCTTTAGAAAGAATCAATTGGTTATTATATAACATATAATTACCTCTTGTATCATTCTTTGCACTTCTTCTAAAGTTTTGAATATCCCAAGCATTTGATTTAGCTGTAAGCTGATCAAATGTTTTTTCTACAATTTGTAGTCTAATAGGATTACCTTCAATAGTAGGGTTCAACATACCTACACAATACACATCTTCTCTTACTCCATCTTTTGTAATACGTTCAGAAGGTTTAATTTTAGACAAATCTATTCCTAGTTTTGTTTTCAAATCTTCATCTGTTGCTACAAAATAACCAATTCGAGGTTTACTTTTAGAAAACCTTTCATCACTACTATTCATAGTAGATAAAAGCGTATTAGCAGAAGTCGTTTCCATTACTTCTACTACTTCTACAGAAAGTTTTTCTGTACTTGTTGGTCTAATGTAAGAGATCATTACTTGACCTTTTTTTAGATTTTCGATTTGAGATTGAATTTCTACTGCATTCATGATTTTAATTGTTTTAGTTATTATTAAAAATTATGATCTAATAACGCTTAGATATTTACGCTCTTTCTTTATGTAGTAAGAGTAACAACACAACTCTAATACCTGTCAAGGTTGAGTTAATATAGTAGCTAGGATGGGATTTGAACCCACACGATCTATTACGACCAAGAGATTTTAAGTCTCTCATGTATACCAGTTTCATCACCTAGCTATAAATAAAATAGGAGCAGTATCTAATACTGCTCCATAACCTTATGCAGCTACTCGAAGAGTAGTTACAGAAGGATTTAATGAACGAACGTTGTCGTTTACTCTAATTAAATCACCTACGTCTTATCTAATCTGTGCCAATCAATACCAGTTACCCCCATGTAATTTAAAAAGAGATAGGTTTGCACTAACAGTATATCTGTATAACCTAACTATCTCTTTTACCATAATTGGTACTAGTGGAGGTAAAGGGAGTCGAACCCTTGTCTTGCTCACTAAGTATAAAACATCAAACAGCAATCTAATACTTTATAATCCAATAGTAGGATCAGTTATTATTAAAGAATCTACCTTTAAGAAATCTATTTGTATGAAATTTACTTGTACTTAGATTCTTTTCTCTAGTAACAGGTCTTAAAGGTAATAAATCACCAAATTTTCTTTCATAAGGTATTCCTTTTTTAAGCATTACAGTTTTAGGTTTTAATAATTGACCTTCACTTGTTCTACCTAATACTTCTGCAAATGGATTCCAAACTAAAACACCTTGTAATCGTTGTTTTAGTATTTGTTTTTGGAATTTTAGTTTTGATTTATACAAATCAAAATCCATTCCTTCTGGTCTTGATGTTATTATTTCCATTATTGTATAGCTCTCGCTTGTTTAAACTTTGCTTGCCAATCTACCTTTGATACCATTTCTACTTTCTCTCGTAGTAGATGTCTTTCTGATGAATCAGTATAAAATGGATCATCATATACGTGTTTTCCACTAAACTTACTAATGAATATACCTTGTGGTTTATAAGGTTTATCATCTTCTTTCTTCTTTGTTGTTGGTTTTTCTTGATTTTTCATTTTGACCAGATTATAGTGTGTTCTTTTTCATTTGTATCCAAATTTACAATTACTTTTACAATAGATTCTAATTTTCTCTTGAATCTAGTTGCTTGAGTCTTAATACCTACAGCGAAAGTTACTTCATCTTTAATCCATTTTTCTCTATTCTCTGCTGCTAGTTTATAGATGTCGTTTTCGTTAGTTTTAGGTGGTACATTAAATGCAAATTGTGCATTGTTTGTAGTCCAATAATACAATGTTATTTTCATGGTTAGATAAATAGTTTTTCTTTTTTGTGATTGAAAGATACAGAATCCCTTTTGTTATAAGCGATTTTAACTATAATAACGAATATTAAAATTACTACAATTTTAATAAATTTCATAACTAATAAACGTTTTTATCGTGAACACATTTATAACTTGATTCTGTTTGAACATTCAACTTCTTATAAGAAGCATAGGTAGGGCAAGTACTTTGATTACAGCTGCTTGTTATTGTAACTATTACAATAATAGCAAATTTAAACATAGTTTTCATAGTTTTTGGTTAATTATTTTTCTTTTTGATTAGTAAATTACCATTTTTGGTTTAAAGTATTTTTCTTTTAACATATCAAATACGTCTCCTTTTTCTAATTCTTCTTGCATTCCTCTTAATTTGAAAGATATATGATGAGAATTATTAATCAAAGATTGATCTGAATTTATATTAACAGATGTTTCAATAACCATCGTCAAATCATTACTAATTATAAATTCTGTAACAACCTTTCTTCTTACTCTATAAGGTGATTTTAATAAATCATTAATTTTTTCTGCGGTTATCATAATTTTTAGTTTTAATTTGTGGTATATCACTTAAAGCTTCTTTACTCCAATGAGATATAATAAAATCTCTTAATCTATTAGCATCTTCTAATGTTAGTTTATAAGCAACTTTATCTTCTTCACTTGTTTTATTCCAGGGGCTTCCATCTTCATAGTAATCTTGATAAAAGAAACTAAAATTTCTATCAATATCATTAACAAATCGAACATCAAATTCATAACCTACTTCACCCATTTCACTACCATCTATAGAATATATAGAAACTGGAGTTATATCAATTATCCAATCTGTATTAATCATTATTCCATTTACTATTATTTTCATAAGTTATTTCTTTTATTTACTAGAATTTAACCATTCATGTAACTTAGCATATAAATATAATGCTTCTAGTTTATTTAAATGTTTTTTACTTTCTTGAAATTTACCACATCCATTTATAGTAAATATATCTTTTGTTGTAGATACAGAGAGACTAAACGATTTCTTTTCTTCTTCTTCCATTGTTTATTTATTTAAATAATAAAAAACCATCTGCCACCCCAATAGTGGAATATTTAAAGTTGCGTAAATTTACAATCCTTATAGTTAGTAGATATAAAAAATCAAATTTTAATCGTTCACAAGCTTTATAATATATTCATTCAGACCTAAACACCTATTGGATGGTGTTGATAATATCAGTACATAAGTACAACCTTAAATATCATCTATCTGTAATGAATCAGATGGTTTTATTTTAAAGATTTTGTTCAATCCAATAATCCAAATTCACTTCTTTGTGATTCCATGCTTCTTGCCAAGCAGTTCTATAAGCTCTAGTTACTAAATCTAAAACTTCTTCTCTACTCCAACTATCTTTCATTCTTTTAATTGTGATAGTGTTGTTTTTAGGATTAATTTTAATTACATCTTTAATGTAATATTCTCCACAACAATCAGGTGAATTTATACCTCCATTAACTTTGTAACAATTATTACAAGTAACTCCATGTTCATCATATTCAACCATTACTTCATCTATCGCATTACCTTTGTTGTATTCTTTCACAAATACTTCAATGAATGATTGAGATGGTTGTGAAATCATGTCATATCTATGGATGGTTCTTAATTCTGATGTTGTAGCTATGATTTTTTTACAATTATTAAATAATTTTTTTGTAGTAGTGTATTCTATTTTACCATCAAAAACAACAATACAATCTATCAATTTTTCTTCTATTTTTAAAAATTGAAGAGGTTTATTATTAAATGCTTTGTTTACACATTGAGAAATAAACCAATCACCTTCTTTGATTTCCTCGTCTGAGATGAAATAGAGATGTTGCGAATTTTCCGTGCATCGTTGGTGTTCGAAAATTAATAGTTTTTGTGGATAGGTTGGGGTTAATATTAAATTCCCAAACGTTGCTTTTTGATTAGTTGTAAGCATAACAACCTTTATTTTCTTTAACATGATATTAATCTTTAGTTTTAGAATTATAAATATTTAAAATCTAGGTTCCCAACAAGCTATTGAATACAACAACAATGCAGATTTCTTAGCTTGTTTCTTTTTCTTTCTAGGCAGTTTTAATGCTGCATTATATTCATCAATTGCTCTTTGTTTGAGTTCTGATTGTATAATTTCTTGTTCAGCTATGAATTTCATACCCATTTCTAAAAATTTACTTTCTATCATATCTTTTTAATTTAGCAGAGAAGGTGAGACTCGAACTCACAACGTGAACGTATAATACTATAAGTATCTTTGTACGCACTATAACCGTTTCAGCTTATTTTTTATTCACTACTTCTCTATTGTAGTCAGGACAGGATTCGAACCTGCATTGTGGAACTAATTGAAGGTTGTTTGGATTTCAAGTCCAAAAGACTCTTAGGGTTACACTCACCATGTAGCGACGTTTCATCCACATTGCTTTGCCTTACTTCAATTAGATAGCGTCTACCAATTCCGCCACCTGACTATATTACTATGGAGACATGATGGGATTTGAACCCACGACCTGCTATGCCTAACCGCTCTACCTGCTGAGCTACACGCCTCTTTTTTCTTAATCAGTTTTTACAGTTGGTAGCTTTCGATCAACGATCAAGCTGAATATTTATATCCATTCTTCTTCTACCAACTTTTCTCAAAATCCACTTAATGTGAATCATATCGAAGTGGAAACCACCCTGACTGTATTCACAAAGGAGCAATGTTTAGCCTTTTTCTTTTAATAATATTCTCTTTTATTAGCATGAGGATAATATGTAGATGATTTTTTAACTGTATTATCTACAGTCTTATCATCATGTTTAGGTTTATGTTCCCTAAATCCCCATTTAAATACAAAATACATCAATACTATTGATGATATTATTGTAAGTATTAATATTGTTGCATCTTCCATAAGATTAAAATTGTAAATCTTCCATAATTGCTATTATATGATTTTGATCAGGACAGCCTAATTCTGTTAGTTTTTCAACCATTTGAGCATTAGACAAAACTTCACCCTTATTACTAAGGATAATAAACATCTTATTAGAAGCGTATTCTGCTTCTACACCTGAACCAGACGGATCAAATAATTCTGCTTCATCATTCTCTTCATCTGTATTAGACTCTTTCCATTCTTTAGATGGATCATATACAGTAATAAAATAAGATTGCATTGGTCTATCATAACCATATGCTACAACCTTATCATCTTTTGTTTTAAATGTGTATCTACTCATTGTTTTTGGTTTATTAGTTAATAGTTAATTGATTATAAAAAAGGAGAGTATTTCTACTCTCCCTCTAACTTAACCAACTAACCAAAATTACTCTATTATCTACTCACCACGAGTAGAACGCACAATGTTGTTATAGGCTCAACGGCAAGGTTGCCTACTAATATCTGTTTATTGCTAAATCAGTATTTGCCGTATTAATATTTTTATAACAACTACTATAAACATATTACTATGTTTAAGGCATACAAAAGGTTTCTAATCCACTTCTTAATTTTTACAAACTTGTATGCTGCCACTATCATTGTTACTTAGGTTATATACTCCATTCATGTACAGTCCTAACAGTTGTATCTAGTACAACATACATTAGCGGGATAGTATTTTCACAATGGCTTTATAATCTTCTACCTACTATTCTCACAAATATGTGTAGTTCGGTATAGAATATTATCTAATGTTTTGTAACTCTCCACGATGGGTCGCTATTTGATGTGAATCAGAGATAGTTTTCATTACAAAACAATTAGATAGAGATTGATATTTGTGTTGTAGAGATTCGCTATGTTTTTACTCTCTTATCTTACTTATAATTATTATAAGTCATGTATTTCTCTTTCTCAAGGAGAAACAACACAATTTGTAGTAACTTTTAGTCAATACTCAACTTTTAATGAGCGTAAAACACTTATAACAAGCAGTATATTACTACAACTTTTTATGTGAATTACTATCATACCATCCTGTATAACAGAGCGTTAGTTTCTTAAACTATTTGATTCACAAAGGTAAATATTAAACCTATATTTTAAATAACTATTGACTTCATTTTAGGCTTTCACTAATAGTTCTATTCTTGGCTAAAAGAACCAAAACATCTGCTGTTATACATAGTTTAGGTTATATAGAACGTGCAATACTTCGTCAATAGTATGTTCAACCTGAAAAATTGGAAGTAAAACAGGTTGTATGAAGAAGAACTTATAAACTATTGTATTTTTCAATAGCTATTTTAAGGTTATCTGTTATTAAAACAGATTCACCTTTATTATTAACTATGAAATTGACAATATTATTATCATTTTCAATTCTGATACGTATTACAAGTTGTTTATGGTCTGTTTTACCAAAACTACTTGCAAGAATGTTTTCAAAAGTAAACGATGATAGAGCTTCTATTGATAATTGATGTCCCATGATTAGTTAATTGGTTAGTTATTCATTCACTATAGTAGAATGATTCACTATTATTAATCTATCCAATGTTCTCCATGAATATGAGAATCATAAATAGATGGTTCTTTCGAATCTATATTAAAATTACGATTGCAATTCTTTAATCCCTCTGTATGTCTCCAATCTTTATTATGCTTTTTATTAGCTTCTTGACGTGCTATATTCAAAGCATTATTAGAATTAAATCCATTTGATATTAATTCTTTACGTCTTAATGCGATTTCTTTTCTAATGGTCATATTAGTAGAATGATTTACTATTAATGTGTTTTACACCTTAGTTTCATTTGTAATTTTTGTTTGATAAGCTTTATGAGCTTCTAATTCTGTAGAGTATAAACCTATATAGATTATTTTACCTTTTATTTTGGCTACAGCTTTCCATTTATTTCTTTGAGCATACCAATAAACACCTACATATTTAGAAGAAGTTTTACTTTTATCAATATCTTTAGATGTATTTTCTCTATTAGATATGATTTGAAGATTATCAAAATTATTATTATTTCTATCATTGTCTATGTGATCAATGATTTTATTATAATCAACAAACGTATGATTTAGAAAGTATTTTGCAACTAATCTATGTATATAATGAGCTTTTGGTTTTTTATCTTTAAATAAATTAACAAACAAATATCCACATCCATCTTTTGATGGTTTTAATATTCTATTTGTTAATTTATTTAATACTCTTCCTCTATTACTTATAGAATAATTACAATATTCTTCGATTTCTTTCCAGATTTCCATATTTTATTAATTAAAATTTGACTAGTAAAAATACATTTAAAAACCTAGTCCTCAACATCTTGGAAAGAGTTAAGTTTTTTTATTTACTTTAACTGTGGTTTATTCATTACTGAATCATTTAAACACATTCTACAAGATCATTGTATATTAAAGTAATACATAAATAAATACATTTAAAACTTTAATAATTCATACAATTACCTCTGTATGTAACACTCTTAACACTAAATAGAATTAGTGGAACGTTATCATCATTGGATTTCTGTTTCAATTATCAAAGAAACTAATGTATTAAATAGTTTTTTAACTTGTAAGTATGTTATTAAAATAACATTGTGATCTATGGCATCTCTTACAAGGTTGTCAATAAAACGGATATATTATAATACTAAGCCGAATTTGGCTTGAATGTATGATGGGAATAAGCGATCGTTTAAATGAGAGATTAACTCTTCCATCACTTCCATTACCTTATTCTCATCTTCAACGTCTATTCCTCTATTTTTGAGAGTTAATAACGCTTGTTCATTTGTCTTTATAGAGGTAATGAACTTAATCCTCTTTGAGTGTTCAGCTAATGATGGCATATTAGTTAAGTTTAGTTTGTTACTAGATGATTAAACTACTAAATGATAATGATTTAAAGAAGAAGGCTTATGCAGCCTTCACTCTTAATACGCGCGATAGCACATCTTCATTGCGATCGTTCTTCCATGAACGCTCTATCACATCGAAGCGATTCATATCCAGATCAAGCGATGCACCAATAGTAGGAGCCTTGATGGTCTGGATTTGATAGCTCAATCCTTTGAGATCACCTAATATCTCATGAGTTTCAATAGCACGAAGTGTTGTGATGAACTCTCCTACATTAGGATTACCTTCTTTCTCAATGATGGTTGATTTTTCTACGATGAATTTCATATGATTTACGATTAGAGTTTTATACAGGGGGGGATGTCCTCCTGCCAGATTGAGTGGTGGTTAGATTATTAGGTGGTTTACCATTTTCTCTCCGTATTTTGTTTTGTTATTATATACGGTCTACCATTTTCTCTCCGAAAATTATACTATCTCCAATGGTTCTACCTTTTCTCTCCGAAAATCCTATAGATATATTATTTTCTCTCTCCCTAATCAATCAAATTCTCTCTTTATAAGGGGGGTCTTTATTAATTAGGTACTTAGTTTTCTCTCTCCATAAAAAAAGAGGTATATAACCTCTTCTCTCTTTAGTCACTATATGATTTAAACATCTTTAAATTCATAGGTATCTTAGGTAGTATCGTTCTATGTTCTCTCCTTAGGTTATAATAAGGTGTTAAATTCTTAATATAGTCTTTTGCAACTCTAGTTGCTTCCATCGAATCTTCTATTTCTTCTAATACTACGAATTTAAAGGTAGCTCCTTTATTGTAGTCTCTTTGAATCTTATAATTAGATAGAGTTCCTTTCTTTATATCATCATTAAATAATGATATTCTTTGTTTATAGCTTTTTGTTACTCCTATGAACACTTTATCTACAAACTGTTCATTTACTATCTGATATATTATTGGCATTATTGTAAGGTTTATGAATTAACGTAATTTCGTATATATACCAAGAACAATTTTTTCATGAAAAAAGTTCCCCAACCCTAGCAAAAACCTTCTTTTTATAAGGAAATTTTAAATTATTTTTCAAAATGAAAGGAATTTGCATTGAAAATGAAGATTTTTTTCATAACTTTACTGAAATGGTTTTGTATGGTAGGATATTTGATAAAAGATAAAGATGGTACAAATGTATTTAGTATATTAAAAGAGAATACATTGATGATGGTATTAGACTATGTATTAAAACAAGAAGAAAATATAGTAGTTTTAAATGATAATAGTCTAAAGGAATTGGCTAAAGATAATGGTATATCTGTAAGAGCTATAAGGTATCAATTAAGGAAATTAGTTGATTTAAATATATTAGAGAATTTAAGTAGAGGATGTTATAATATAAATAAAGACTTAATAGAGAAAATATGAGTTTGTTAGAAGATATATTATTCGCATCTCAAGAGAAGTATGTTAAAGGAGATGATGAAAAAAGATTCGTATTAAGATTAGAAAAGAGAACTGTTAAGAAAGGAGATAGATTTCTTTTGATTGTATATGATAAAGTATGTATGAGAAATGTACTATTGATAGTAACATTTAAGAATAGAATTAGAAGAAGGTATGAACAGGAGTTAAGGAGGTATTTGAAGGATGATTTGTTGATAGTAGATAAGATAGGAATAAAAGACTTTTGATATGAGTAATTCAATAATAGAAGCACAAATAGAACTTGAAATTCAAAAAGACATAGAATGTCAAAAGTGTATGACTGATCCGTATTACTTTGCTAGTAACTATTTAATAGTAGATGGTAAGCCTTTTACTGCTGGATATGATAGAATGATATTTAATAGATTATTTAATACTCCTCATTTAATGTATATGAGAAGAGAAAGAAACGAAATAAGTAAATTATATGGAGAATAATAAATATTATACACCTGCGTTGGAGGAGTTTCATGTAGGATTTGAGTTTGAACAATTTGCTCCTAAACATCAAAATGATTCTGAAACATATAATAAAGTAGCATGTAGTAAACATATACTTTATAATATAGTAACCTATTGGAAGTATAATATTTCTGAGGATTATAGAGTTAAATATCTAGATAAAGAAGATATAGAAAGTTTAGGATGGATTCATTCTATTCATACTTCTAATCAGTGGTATTTAATAGGAGAAGATATAGAATTTACATTAGTATTATATCAAAATAATGAAGTTAGAATTACAGATAAATACCCTAACGGTATAACACAATCAGATAAAGAAGATAAAGATATTTTTAGAGGAAATATTAAAAATAAATCAGAATTATCTAAATTAATGAAACAATTAAATATAATAAAATGAAGTATTTTTTAGATACAGAGTTTATAGAAGGAACTCAAAAAACATTATTTGGTAATAGTAAACCTACTATTGATTTAATTTCAATAGGTATAGTAGCAGAAGATGGTAGAGAGTATTATGCTATTAGTAAAGACTTTAATTTAAAAGAAGCGTGGAATAGATGGGAACCAACAAAAGAACAATCTATTAGAAATAATTTTGAAGAAAAAGAATATTGGACTAGAGATAATGTTCTCAAACCTATATTTAAAGAACTTTATAATTGGGATGCCGGTAATTATTTTCGTAATGGGACTTGTTATTTTGGTAAAACAAAAGGTACTATAATAAAAAACAATTTTACTTATAAAAACTTAAAAACTCTTATTAATAAATACGGTAAAACCAATAAACAGATAGCCGAAGAAGTTAAAGTTTTTTGCACAGGAGATGTATTGTCTATTGAAAAAGCCAAATATTATGAAGTGCAACACAAACCTTGTAAATTCTATGCTTATTATGCAGACTATGATTGGGTTGTTTTTTGTTGGTTGTTTGGAAAAATGATTGATTTACCAAACGGATTTCCTATGTATTGTAACGATTTAAAACAAGAATTAGATACTTATATTGAAAATAAATGGTTACCAGATAGTATAGCTTATATGAAAGGGATAAATGATAATGTTACCTTTGATTTAGCTTTAGAAAAATTACAAGGTTTACCAGAATACCCCAAACAAACTAATGAACATAACGCTTTAGCAGATGCTAAATGGAATTACGAATTATATAAATTTTTAAACACTATATAACATGAACGTAAGTAAGAAAGAAGAACTAATTAAATTGTTAGATTTGAAACTAATAGATGATGCTAAAGTAGGTAGTGAATTACTATATGCTTTAATCTTACCTACTAGATCATTAGTAATATCAGATACTTTTGCTATTAGGGAATTAAGTGAAGGTAAATATAAAACTTTATTTAATCCTATTGCTAATAAAGTAGAAGATATACACGATTTAAAGTTAATATTCAATTATATATTAACTTATGAAGAAGTATTGTATGTTAATAAACTTATATTGAAGAATAGATGAATCTAGGTATATTGATATATGAAGAAGGGTTAATAGATATAGTAATTCAAAAGAAGAATCTAGGAGGTATCTATTGTAGAGTAGATAGAGATAACTTCTTGAAAGAATTACATGATATATTAGTTAATTTTAAATCAGATTATGATATGTGGATTCATTACTATCCTAAGAAAGAACATATTCAATTGGAATTAAAAGAATCTAGTATTCATGTATTAAATAGATCAGAAAAGGATTTTAAAAAATCATTAGAATTTTTAGTAAAGTTATGCAAATAGAAAACTGTTTATTATACGCTTTGAAGTTCTGGAGTTTAAATCCAGAGTATAAAATATATTATAATGGAGATCATGTTATAAATGCTACTTATGATGTAGGTTATAATTATTCTGGTTTTATCTATATAAGATTAGAAGAGTATGGATATGAATACATTGTAAATAGTTTTAAAGAAGTATTAGATGATTACCATTTGGCTTTACTAAATTTGTATTTTAAAAAAGGAAAAGATGACAATAAAACAAATATTAATTAATAGAGGGATAAAGATAGTAGAAGATATAATTGAAATAGAAGGTGAAGAATCTTATTTAATTCAGTTGTTTATGCCTAATTCAGATTATCAGATAAAAATATATTGTCATGCTACAGAAGAAACTTTGAAACAGCATGGCACTTGTCCTAGTTTTGTATTTGATGATATGTATTTCAAATTAATGAGTTATATATTTGATAAAGGTATAGAAATGTGTAAGATGGAAAGTGAAATTAATAAAACTATAAATTTAAATTAATGGTAAGAAAGACAATAGAATGGTTTAGTAAGAAATGGTGCTTGATTAAACCACATGAATGTCCTAAGAATTGTGATGGTATAAACTGTAAATTGAAATAGTAATGGAAGATCAAATAAATAATTTAAGACATCAAATTGATATATTAGCTTTATTGACTAAAGAGTTAAAACCTTTATTTGGATGTAATCTAAAAGATTGTACAACGTGTGATAGAATAAATTCTAAAGAAATAGAAAAAGCACTAGATAGTCTTTATTTAACTAAAGCTTGGTTAGGTGAAGTACTTGATGAATTAGGATTAGAAGTAGTTGATAATATATATCCTAAAGATTTATTAATTGAAGAAGAAGGAAAATTAGTAAAAGCGTTTCCTGATTACTTTGGAGGATTTGGAGGTAATTCATTTGATGGAAATTGGAAAGATTTATCTCATGTGGTAAGAGTAGGTTATTTAGGAAAAGAGATTAAAAAAATAAATCAACTAATAACAGATACGCTTGTAGATAATAATAAAGGACGCTTCTTTACACATAAATTGTTATACTATAATATTTATACACATTTGACACAAGCTGAATTTTGGTTAGGATTTGAATTAGAAAGAATTAAAAACGAAAAATAATATGAGAATAATAGAACTTCGAGTTTTGATAAATACAGAAGAAGATGAACTAAAAAAGAAATTAGGTTTAGATAATGATAACGAAGGAGAGTACAAAAGACATACTATCAATGTAAATAATATAGATAGTATTAATATGGAAAACTATGGTGATTATACTATGATGTATATATCAGGTGAAGCTTGTGTAGTATTAGAGTCACCAGAAGAAATACTTGAATTAATTAAACATCACTCAAAGGAAATATAATGAGTCTTATAAGGTATAGTAATAAAATATCTAAAGAAAATGATATAAATTATCATAAGTCTAAATTTTTAGATAAATTGATTAAAGAAGGTTTAGTTAAATTAATAGTTTCAGGAGATACAATTCATTTTAACAATGAAACAATAAATAATATGGACGAGTTTAAAGTAAAAGAAGGAGTTAGATTATTAGATAAGATAAAGAATTTAGATAATCTTTTAGATCATTTAAAATCTTCAAAACAAGTAGATAAGAAATTAGAAGTAATTAATATTCTTACAAAATATGATAATTTAATGTCTGGTTTTGATAGAGAGGTTATTGCAGAAATAATGTTAACAGGGTTAGAAATTAAAGTAGAAAGAGATTTAATACAATTAAAAGAAGAATTTGAAAAATTATGAATATGTTAGATTCTAGTGAATCTCTTAGAACTGGAATATTAAACGATAAGCCCGAAATTAAAGGTAAAATTATTAATTTTAATTTTTTTTATAATAGAAATATGAAAACAAACGTAAGAAGTTACACAGACAGAGAGATTTTAGATAGAGTTAAATCTCATGCTAGAGGATTCGTAGATTATCCTGATGGTTATTGGTTAATAGGTATTAGATCAAAAGAAGATGAATTTAATAAATTCGATGATAAGTTTTACCTGTTTTATAATAAGAGTTTTGTAGCAGTTTATTCTGGTACTACAAATCCTGGTAGCAAAGGTTTAAAAGAATATAGAGATTACAATCCAGATGGTGCAGGAATATTGCAATCAGATAGGATAGTATATGATGGATATATTCGAGGTGAATCTAAAGGTAGAGAGGTTTATAGACAATTTAAACCATTTCCTTATTATAGAGACGGTGATATGGATACTCTTTCAGAAGAATTAGGAGAAGTAAGATTAGAAGTAATCCATGCTCATATTCACGATGCTAAGATGAATGGTGAAGATGTAGATAGAGAAGATATAAATGGATGGTCATTAGCTTGTCAAGCATTTAACAATGGACTAGGTTGGGATCAGTTTATGAAATTAACAGAGAAACAATCATTATTAACTTATTGTATATTAAAAGAATTTTAATTATGAACTATTTAACACACAAAGACGGTAAAGGTATGAGAATGACATCAGTAGTAGATTTAGATAAAGCGCAAAGAGAGCAGTTTCAATTAATGAAATTGGAAATGAAAGATGCACTAAGAGGAAAAGCAGTTGTAAATATACAAGATGAATTTATAAAAAATCCTTATCCTATTGATATAGAATTACATAATAATTTGATTTGTGTACCTGCTTTATTAGTAGATAAAAAAATAGCTACTAATATCAAAGGTTTCTCTTTAATGGATAAAGATAAAAAGGTAATAGAAACAGAGTTGAACGAGAAGATGAAAATAGCTCTACCTATTGTAGCTATAGATAGGAATTTAACTGATAATTTTAGATTGAATGTATTAGATAGAGTAATATTTAATTTCTCAGATAATATACTAAGAAATCAATTTAATTTCGGTGGAGTAATATTTTGGTTACTAGATTATCATAATTTAGCTTTTAAAGTTCCAACTAGTTCTTTAGATTTGCTTGGAGCGAATATTCCTGAATCTGAAATAGAAAATCAGTTCAGAATAGAACTCGAAAAGTTAGAACAAGCAAATAATGATTCAATTCGATCCGATAAAGCATGAATACCGTGATAGTATAGGAAAGTATATTTCTGTAACTACTTTAATATCTTTATATAAGAATAAATTTAATAAAGAAAGAGAAGCACAGAAGTATATAGAGAACCATCCAGAGTATCCCATGACGCTAGAGCAATGTCTCTACGCATGGGATTTTTTATGTATATACAGTTTAGATAAAGGTAATTATTATCACAGAAAACAAGAAGTACAGAATCTATTCTTATCCAATGGATTAGCAGATGATTATGTAGAAACAGTAGATTTGAATAAGTTATATAATGGAGTATATCCTGAATTAAGATTATATAATGAAGAGTTTAGGATAGCCGGTCATGCAGATAGAGTAGATGTAGATAATGGTTATATTGATATAGAAGATTATAAAACATATAAAGTATTAAATACTAAAGGTTTTAGAGGTCAGAAAATGAGTGAACCAATATCTCATTTAGATGATTGTAATTTTATTCATGCTACAATACAGCTTTCGTTTTATGCCTTTCTTTTAGAAGCGTATGGTTATAAACCACGAAAGCTTAAAATCCATCATAAACCATTTGCAGATTATGAAGAAATAGATATGAGTAAATATCCTTTCTTTACAGAAGAGCAAGTAAGAGAACCTAGAATATATGAAGTTAATTACGATAGAGAACTAGTGCAAACATTAATACAAGATTATGCAAGAAAAGATAAAAGATAGAATAGATAAGGATCAATTGTATATTGATATAGCTAATACTATTGGAGGATTGAAACCTGAAACAGTAAAAGCTATATGTGAGAAACAGTTTCATAAGACTGCACAAATGATTAATGAAGGTAAAGAAGATTGTGTTAAATTACCATATATGGGTAAGATATATAAAAAGTATAATCCTAAAGAATAATGAGATTAATTGAAAATTCAGAAGAAGGAATACCTAGATTCTCTCCAGAAGCTAAAATGATAGAACCTTTTCGTTCTATTATAGATAGAGATAAGAGTAAAGGAAAGGATTTAGCGTTAAGACAATTAGCTTTTATTCATTTCTGGTGTGTATTTGATAGTAGATATGATATGTACGATAATACATTGCAGAAAGAAAAGAGGATTAAAGATGATTTAGGTATAGAAGATAAATGGAATTTTACAAGTGATTCTCTAGTAATGCAAGGAGTAAATAAGTATAAAGATTTAACTGTAACTAGAAGTAGTAGGCTAGTAGAAAAATCAGATAAGACTCTTAAAAAACTAGAAGATTTCTTTGATAATCTAATATTAGATGGTGAAGAAAATAAAAACAATAGTGGTTCTATGATAGTTAAACCTAAAGAAGTTCAGGACTTTATTCTATCATTACCAGATACTATTAAAGCAGTACAAGAATCTGAAAAATTAGTTAGAAAAGAACTAGAAGAACAAAGTGGTAAGAAACTACGTGAAGATTTAGGTATGTTTGAACAGAGAAAGATTATATTAGAAAAAGATAGACCAGTAATGTAATGCTTGTAAATACACAGGAATTTAGAAGGGAAGCGATATATTTTGACAAGTATGGTAAATATGATTGTGGAGAAAAGGGTTCACGATCATATAATCTTTGGTGGGATGAACAGAAGAGGAGATGTATTTATGGATATAGAGTAGGAGGTATGTGGATTCCTGGTTTATACTATAGTTATTTGAATTTTAATAAGATAGAGGTAAAAGTAAAAGTAGGTAAAAAATCCCTTATAACAAGAAGTGATTTTCCTGCTTTTTGGGATGCAGATTATAGATTCTATATGTGTGTAGTAATAGCTAAAAATGGTATGATTGATAGCTATGGTATTCCTTGTACTACATACGAACAAGCATTAGAAGAATACAAGAAATTACCAATTGATCTAGGATTACAGTTAGATGAAGATAACCTAGAAGGAGGTAAGCATTTGTTCTGGATGAAACCTAGAGGGGTAGGAGCCTCATGGAAAGCATCAGGAATAGCTAGTAGAAACTTTCATCATATCGAAGGTAGTAAGACTTTTATGCTTGCAGATAATGATGAATTTCTAATTAAAGATGGATTGTTTAATAAGTTTATGTTTATTAGAAACTTTTTAAATGAACATACAGAATTTAAAGTAAGTGCATTTAAATCAGATACAAAAGAAATGACTTATGTATCTGGATATGATGCAGGAGGTAGAGCTAATGGAGGTTTGAATAGTCAAGTAATGGGTATTCCAATGGCTGCTGATCCAGATAAGGTTAGAGGTAAAAGAGGTGAATACTTCTTATGGGAAGAGTTTGGTAACTTTAGAAAGGTAGCTAAAGCATGGGAGATATTAAAAATGTCTCAAGAAGAAGGAGGTATGAACTTTGGAACTTCTGTAGCATTTGGAACTGGTGGTACAGAAAGTGAAGCAGCAGATCATATGGAAGATTTTGCATTTAATCCTAGAGCGCATGGACTATTAGCATTTAAAAATGTATATGATGCTGATATGGAAGGATCAGATTGTACACTATTTACTCCTGCTTATTATAATATTCAGATGATTGACCAATATGGTAATTCAGATTTAGAGAAAGCTAAATCATGGATTAATACTGAATATGATAAAGCAATAGAGAGTAAAGACCCTATGAAGATTATAAGAAGAAGAGCAGAATTACCAACTACTCTTAGAGATTCTTTAATGTCAGTAGGTACTAATAAGTTTTCAGTAGATGGATTAGATTTATGGAAGAATAAGTTAAAGGTAGACGCTTCTTTAAATATAGGTGTTCCTAAAGTATTAAGAAAAGATGGTGATGGTAAAGTAATAGCAGAGTTTAATCCTTTAGTTAAACCTATAAATAAATACCCTCATAGGCAAGATGATGATGTAAGAGGTTGTGTAGTAGAGTATGCTACGCCTTATGTAGATGATTCAGGTAACATACCAGATAATTTATACTTTATATGTTGTGACCCTTATGCGGTAGATGATGCAGAAGATGTAACTTCATTAGGAGCAGCGTACGTTATTATGAATTTCAATAATATTGTTCCTAATGATGTAGGTGATAGAATAGTAGCTTCATGGATAGGTAGGAGAAAGACTACTTCTGAATATAGTGATATTCTTTTTATGCTTGCAGAAAGATGGAATGCTAAGATTTGTTTTGAATCAGATCGAGGTACTATACCTGATGACGCTAAGAATAGAAATAAAACTCATTTATTGGTAAAAGAATTATCTTTATCTTTTGATGAACAAATTGCAACTAAAAACGTAAGTAACTTTAGATATGGTGTAAAGATTAGTTCTGGTAGGTTTAATGTTAAAATGCTTACTGGAGATCAATACATAGTAAACTGGTTACAGAAAGCAAGAACTACCAATGTTGGTAGGAATTTATATAACTATCATTTTATACATGATATAGGATTACTTGAAGAATTTAGTAAGTATAAACAAGGAGAAGGAAATTATGATAGAATATCTGCATTAAGAGTAGGTATGTTCTATCAAAGAGAGTTGATATACAAAAATCAAGTTCCAGAAAAAGTCGATAAAAATAAAATATCTCAATTAAAAATGTTAAGATTGCATAGAAATTCAAACATAAAAGGACATGGTAAATCAGCCTACATTTAGACCTATACAAACGGAGGCTCTTTCTAAAAAGTTATCTAAATCTAAAGAAGGAGAAGAATGGAGAAAACAATGTGTAGATTACTATACATCGTTAAATAATAGACATAGCATTACTGCATCAGAATACAATAATTTGTATTTGTTAGCAGAAGGTTATTTAAATACTACAGATTACGAATACATTACTAATTATAATTCTAATGTAGGAGGATTTGAAACTAAGACTCAACCTACTAAGTTAAGGAATTATGATATTATAAGTCCTATAGTTCAACTACTATTAGGTGAAAAGATTAAGAGACAATTAAAACCTATGGTTTTTAATGTTAATAGTGATATTACAACCATTAAAGAACAAGAAGAAAGACAGTTAATTCAACAAGAGTTGGACCAAATTATAGTAAACGGATTAAATGCATTAGGTTTAGAAACAGGATTTGCAAGTAGAGATTTAGTAGGTAAGGAAGAAATACTTACAAAGGTTGATAGTGTAAAGGATGATAAAGTGTTAATAGGACAACAAGCTATTAACTATATAATTCAATATAATGAAACAGAAACTAAATTAAGAAAATCATTTTTTGACTTTGTTGTTATAGGTATTTGTTGTTCTTATAAGGATGTCATAAGAGAGAATACAGAGTATGAATCTATTAGTCCTAAGTATTTGACTTATAATATGTCAGATAATTGTGATTTTATAGAGGATGGTGAATCAGCATCTATTAAAATGTATATGAGTATATCTCAAGTAATAGATATGTTTCACGATGATCTAACTAAAGAAGATTTAGAAAGGTTACAAATTTATTACCAGAGACAAACTACTAGTACTATAGGTGGAGTAGTTAGTGATCCTACACTTGAATTATATCAGAATTTTGTAGCAGATGGTACATTACCTAAAATGTTTACACCTACTTCTAATTTTACAGTAGAAGTAAATTATACTAACTGGAAAAGCTTAATTAGAATAGGTAAAGTAAAAGGAAGTAACGCTTTTGGAGAGTATGAATTTGAAGTAGAAGAAGGTTATAAAGCATTACCTAATGAGAAAATAGAATGGAAGTTTGTAAACCATGTATGGGAAGGAATTAAAATAGTACTTGATGATTCAGTAGATTGTATCTATTTAAGAATTAGACCTATACCTTTTCAAAGAAGTACATTTGATAACCCATCTAAATGTAAATTGTTAATTAATGGTAGAACTCTATTTAGTAGAACTGGAAAGAATAAGAGTGTAGTAATGAAATTAAAACCTTATCAAGAGGTTGTAAACGTACTATACTGGCAATTAGAAAAGTTAATTAATAAGAATAAAGATAAAGTTGTATTACTACCTTATGGTCTAGTACCAGATAGTGCTGAAATGAATATGACTGATATGCTAGGTTATATGGATTCAGACGGTATTCTATTTGTAGATACTGTAGGTAAGAAATACGATCTAGGTCAATTACAACAAATCCAAGTATTAGATTTATCGTTGAGTCAATATATTAGTTATATAAAAGACTTGATAGTTCATGTTAAAGCGGAAGCAGAAGAAAGTTTTGGATTTAGTAGACAGAGAAAAGGTCAAGTAAATTCATCTGACGGTAAAGCTACTAATGAACAAGCGTTGTATCATTCATCTGTAATGACAGAAGAATTGTTTACAGAGTTTGAAGAGTTTGAAAAGAGAGAGTACAGTGGATTGTTAGACTTATCTAAATTCGCTTGGAGATCGGGTAAAAAAGCTAGTTATATTAGTAGCGATAAGAAATTAGTTTATTTAAACATTCAAGGTGATGTGTATTCTGATACAGAATATGGAATGTTTACTGCAAAGGCTGGAGAAGAAAGAGAGAAGAAGGATGTTATTAAATCTAGGTCATTAGAGTTTATTCAAAATGGTATGCGACCATCTATTCTTACTAAGTTATTGAATGGAGATAACATAGAAGAAATGATTGATATACTTGAGATAGATGAAGAACAGCAAATGCAGAGAGCTCAAGAAGCTCAACAAGCTGAACAAGCAGCTATGGCAGCCGAATTAGACTTCAAAGAAAGACAACATCAAGATAGCATGACATTAGAATATGCTAAATTAGAATCTGATTTTGAATTAGAGTTAATGAAGTTAGAAGGTACTTTGAGAGATACTGCTGAAAGTACTACTGATACTGGTATGCAATCAACATTATTAACCGAAGCTAATAAGGTAATGATGAAGAGAGAAGAGTTACAACTCAAAAGAGAAGAGATTGCTGCAAAGGAGAGAATGAATAAAGATAATAATAAAACAGCTTTGAAAAACAAAACATCGGGTGAGAGTAAGAAAAAGTAAGAAAACTTCATATATATCCGTTTTTTTGATTTCTTAGTTAAAACAATGCAAACAATTATTAAACAATTAAATTTACAATTATGATTAACAAATTAGAACAAAGGCTTTACAGAGTTGGTGTTGATGATTTCTTTCAACAAGAAGCTGGAATATCTATTCCTACTAATGAACCAGAAGGAGGTACAGGTGGAGGTAAACCAGCAGATCAAGGTGTACCTCCTGTAGAGGGTGAAAAACCAGCAGAAACACCGAAAGGCGATGAAGGAGGTCAATTAGATATTGATGCTTTATCTGGAGAAGAATTAAATACTAAGATTGATGAACTCAAAGCAAAAGGAGATACATTATCTGTAGAAGAAAAAGGTCTATTAGATCAAATGGTTTATAAGACTTTACCTTTAATAGATAAGATTAAATCTTCTTATGATTATGAGGAATTAGCAGATAAGACTTATAGTAATGATGATGAAGGATTTAGACAACTATCAGTAGATATTGCTACTGTAGAAAGTCAAAGATTGTTATCTGAAATACATAATGCTTCACCATTACTTAGTGAGTTGTATGACCATGTAGTTAATAAAGGTTTATCAGAAGAACTATTCGAGTTCAAGTATAAGAAACCAGATTACGCATCTTTAGATTTAAAATCAGAAGATGGTCAAAAACAAATCTTATCCTTCTATTATAAGGAGAAAGGTATAGGAGAAGACGAAGCTAATGCAATTATAAGTAGTTTAGAGAATCAAGGTAATTTAGCTAAGAAAGCTATATCTGTTAAATCTGAACTAGATAAAATGAAGCAAGAACAAGTTGCTCAAAAAGAACAACAAGAGATTCAAGAAAGAGCAAGACAAGAAAACCTTCAAAAAGAAACTGCTAAACAAGTAGGTCAAGTATTGAAGAAGGGAGAAGTTCTAGGTGTTAAATTGAGTAGTGAAGAACTTAATCAATTTAAAAATCACATAGAAGGTGTTAATGAGCAAGGTGTACCTATTAGAATAGATGCTTACAATAAAGCAACTGTAGAACAGAAAATGTTTATAGATTTGCTTCTAATGAAAGGGTTTAAGATAGGTAATGCTAATTTTGTAAAGGAAACCAAAAAATTAACATTTGATCAATTACAGGAGGAAAATAGAAATAGAAAACCGGCTAGTGGAGGTGGTAGAACATTTACACCAGAGAAGCGAGTTAATCTTATTCCTAATGATATTGATCTAAGTAAAGCAAAAGTATTAAATTAAATTAAATAAATAAAATGGCAGAAGCAGTAAATCCTATACTAAGGTTATACTCTGATACATACAATGCTCAGGGTTATAGTTCGGAAGAACATTTGGCGAACGGACAGCTACAACAATCTACATTGTTGTCAGGTGTAATCACAAACTTGTTTTACTCAAGTAAAGAGTTTGGTAAGAAATCTTTTCCTATTCTATTCAGTACAGAAGGAATGGGTAAGAAGAGAGCAATTAAGACTATTGAATATGATGCCTATGTAATGGGTAAAGCTAAGAAAACTAGCTCTGTAGGTAAAGCATTGTATAGTGCAACTAGTACACCTGGAAAAGGATATGCTACATTCGTTATACCATTTGCTGATAGATGGTTCATGAAGTCTATGAACATTATGTCAAGTAATCATAGGATTCAAGCTCGTGTAATTGAAGATCCTATTCAAGATGGTGATGTATGGTTGTATAAAGTAAAACTTGTAACACCAAATCCAGATGCTTATTGTCCTGTAGAATATCTAGCAGCAGGTCAGAAGTGGTCACAAGGTATCACTAAGGTAGGTACGTTCTCCTCAGAAGGAGTAGAAAGTAGATCACAAAGTCCTGGTAAAGTAAAGAATCAATTGTCAATAGTAAGAGATTCTTATAAGTACAAGGGTAATATTCAGAACAAGGTAATGGTTGTTGAGATTAAAACAGACAAAGGTGCTACTAAGTACTGGTGTGATGTTGAAATGTTCCAACAAACATTAGCATGGAAAGAGAAGTGTGAAACCGATCTATGGTATTCTTTGTATAACTCTCCTGAAAATGGTGAGATTCAAGATATGGATATTGATGGTCAATCACCTGTACCACAAGGATCAGGTATAGTAGAACAAATCCCTAACGAGGATACATATTCTTATATGACTACTACCAAATTGACTCAGATTGTAAGAGATGCTCTTTATAATGCATCTGATTCATATCAAAGAAATATCAAAGTTTATACTGGTATTGGTGGTATGGCAGAGGCAGATAAAGCAATGAAAGATGCTTCTGCTAATAGTGGATTTACTTTCGATAGGGGAATTGAAGTAAAAGGAAGTGATCGTAACCTAAGTTATGGTAGCTACTTTACTAAATTCAATCACATAGATGGAGGTAGTGTAGAATTTGTACTATCTAGTATATTTGATGAAGGCCCGAAAGCACAAGCATCTGCTAGACATCCTGAAAGTGGATTACCTATGGAGTCTTACAGTATGTATTTCCTAGATGAATCAAACTATGATGGTCAAAACAACATAGAGTACATCTATGAAGAAGGACGAGGAGATTTGAATTGGATAGTTCCTGGTGCTACTATTCCTAAAGGTTATCCTCAAAGTCTAATTAGAGCAAGTGGTAGAGATGAATCATCTATTCACTGGATGAAGTCTCAAGGTGTTCACATCTATAGACCTACAAATTGCTTTAAAGTGTATTGTAATTTAACTTAATTAAAACAGTCATGCAACAAAGGATAGTAAGTATAAAAACAGTAAGTCTAGGGAAAAGAGTTGATAAATCTATTATATCTGGTGTTTCCAGAACTATAGGTTCCAGCTACGATTCTAAGACTAAATCAATAAAGATAGGTATATCGGAAGAGGAACAAAGAGTTCTTCTTCCACCTATTATTGGAACAAATCCTGAATCAACAAATTGGGAAACAAGAAGAAATGATTGGTTTGCTAATTTAAAGATTCAAGTCGATCCTATAGATGGATTGGAATTAAACATTGCTACTACTAAAAGAAAAGTAGAATTAAATGGTCAAACGATAGAAGTAGATTATCCAGTAGCACCTATTGATTATATCAAATATAAGCAAGCACTTGCTACTAGTAATTTAGTTGCAGATTCTCCTGAAAAAGCATTAGGAGAAGCTAAACTTTATTACATAGAGGATAAACATCTAGCATCTGAAAAACAATTCAAAGTTAATCAGTATCAAGATGGTATCGAAGCTGCTTATTTGAGATTGACTCAATTTAACACTACTACTAGCAAGTTTGTTAAAGAAGATGATATAAATGCAGTTCTTAGAGCATATGGTTATAATCCTTTGATTATGACAGATTTCGATAAGAAAGCTAAAATTATAGAGTTTAAAGAGCAAGATAAAATTACAGCTAAGAGTGAATATAGCATGACTAACTGTAAGTTTTATAATACAGTAAACGATCCTGATCTTGCAATTATAGGTTTAATTTACTCATGTTTAACAAATGGAGTAATGAAACGATTGGGAGATTATGTAGTAGATGGTTTTGATGAAAGCAAAATTCTAGGTAAAACTATTAAAGAATGTGTTGTTTTTATGAAAGATCAAGCTAATTCGGTAGCTGTTATGAGATACAAAGATTTGAATACTAAAAGAAACGAAGTCCCTCTTACCTAATGGATGCAGCTACAATGCGTACCTATTTTAGAGAGTTGTACAATTTATCATCACATACAAATGATGGTAAAGAGGACGATGAAATAGATATTTACCTTAATTTAGCTCAGAATAAATTCGTAGATAAGAACGTTTTGTTAAAAGATGGTCTTGTTACAATTAGTGAGCAAGCTTTAGATAATCTAAGGACATTATTTGTAACAGGATCGTCTTTGACTTTGACAGCAAGTAGTGAAATAACTAATGCTAATACTGCACCGTATCCAGCAGATATGAGGTATAAAGTAGCATTAAGATGTAATATTACAAGAACTGATGTAGAATCAGGAGCGTTTTGGTATATAGCAAAACCTATAAGACCAACAGATGTTTGGAAATATAGCTATAATCCTAAAAACAATCCTAATATACCAATACCTTTATTCACTACATTAGATGATGATAAGTTATTGATATTATTTGATAAGTATTATACTACTTTAACTTCTAGTAAAATAAATGATGTAAAATTAGATTACATCAAAGAACCTGTATTAATTGCATCTGGAACAGATTGTGAATTACCTGCAAATACTCATTATGAAATAGTAGAAGATGCAGTAAGGATTGCTTTAAAATCATCATCTGTTGAACCAGCAGATAAAGTAACACTAGATTTAAACGAAGCTAGACAATGACAGTAAGAGAAATGCAAGTTCTTTTTGAGAACTTAATAGGTCAATATAGCAAAGAAGTAGCTGATCGTTTATTAACAGATCAGATAGAAATTTATCTAAATCATGCACAAACTATTATAACTAATAGAGAATTTGTTGAATTGAGTTTAGATAGTAATAGACAAAATATAAATAACAAACTAGCTAAGTTTAGAAATTTAACTAAAGTAAAAAAAGGTATAGTAGAAACTAAACAAATTACTCACGGTGCAGTAACAGTTGTAGCTGCGTTTTTAGTAGGAGATACCGTAACAGGAGGAACTTCTGGTGCTACAGCTAAAGTTATAGAAGTTTTATCAGGTTCTATAATTGTATCACCAATTTCAGGAACTATTGCTAATGGGGAAGTAATAACAGGAACATCTACAGCAGTAGCAACAACTACAGCTGCTCCTGTAAGTTATAACTATACTAGCATTCCTGCAAATAATTCTAATTTTTATTCATTAGTTAATATTACAGATTACGCTTATTATATGTTTGGAACTTGTTCTAACACTAGAACAGATAAAACAGAAGTAGCTTTTACTGCTACTTGTGAATTGATAAATATAGAAAAAGTAAAAGATTATATAATTAATGATTTTAATAAACCTTATATTAGATCACCTAAAGTAGCTTTATTAGAAAACGGAATTGTGTTAGTTCATGATCCTGAATCTACAGTTACAACATTAGATATAACCTATCTAAGATTACCTAAGAAGATGACTTCTTTTACATTATCAGGAGTTTATGCTAATTATGTAAACACTTGTGAATTACCAGAAGAGATGCACAGAGAAGTAGTAGAGATTGCAGTTAAATCTGCTATATCTACTAATAACCCTCAACTTTATCAAATTAAACAACAAGAATCTATAGAATCAGATACATGACACCTAGACAATTTCAAATAGAATTTGAGAGATCAGCGTCTTATATAGATGAAGTAAAAAACGATTCTATTAGGATAATAAGTGATGATGTTAATTATTATCTTAACGAAGCACTTCATGTATTTGTAACTAATAAATTAAAAGTAGAACAAGGTAGAAGTGGATTAAAAAGAAGTCAAAGAGAGTTAGATGAAATAAGAGAGTTAGTAGTTAAGAATACAGTACTATCTAAAGATAATGCTTTAAGTACAACATCTTATTCTGTTTATACTTTACCTACTGATTATCTGTTTTTACTAGGTAGTTCTACAATTACTACTCATTGTGAAGTTCAAAATACATATTCTAATAGAATGTATGGAACAGATAAATTAGGAGAGATATTATCTGATACGCATTATGGTACTAAATATAATAGTCCTGTAGCAGATTTAGCTTCTAATAAGTTATATATCTATAGAAATTCTAGTTTTACTATAGATTCTGTATTGTTAGATTACGTTAAAGACTATACTAGAATAGATGTAATCAATGATGAAAACACAGAGTTAAATGAAAGTACGCATAAAGATATTGTACAATTAGCAGTTACTATATTTCAGAATAGTATATCATCTGGAAAGTTTAGAGAAACTGTAGAAAAGAATATCTTAACAAAACAAATTAAATCAAATTAATTATTTATGTATATTTAAATCAAAAATCAAATGAAAAAGAGTGTATTTGTCGCAAAAGACTTAAATTACGCAGCTAGTAAAACTAGCACAACTGTAAATACTGCAACATCACCAGATTTGTTAAGAGATGGTGCTATTGGTATCTATGGTTTAAACTCTAGTTATCTACCTGTACTTATTACAGATGGTGCGTCTGGAACCGACTTGTTAGCAGCAGCTAGTACAATTAAAGAGTTCTTTATTGCTGTAGGTACTGCAACTGGTTGCAAAACAACTGGAACTATTAAAGTTTCTGGTGTAACTTGTAAATCTAGTGCTTATGTTGCTGGAACTAAACAGGTATTTTCGGTAGGTTATAATAAATCTACATCTAGTGGTGCTTTAAGTATTCCTACCATCGCAAAAGGTAATGAAATACTATTTAAAGTAATTGATAGTACTAATCCTGATAGTTTAGGTAGAACTGGAGATACTTATTCTGGATATGCTACTTCTAATGCGTCTACAGTATATGATATGCTACTTAGTCTAATGACTAATTTGGAATTAGATACTAATAGAAAAGTAGATATGGATATTGTAGCAAACGGTACTTCTACTGCTGCTAGTGCTGCTACATCTGGTACTAACAAATCAGTATTAGTAGTTGCTTCTGGTACACCTGCTGTTACTGGTTCTATAGCTAACGAAAGTAAAACTCTTACTTTAACTTTAGCTAGTTCTACTGTATCTAGTGTCAATTTTGCAGCTGGAGACAAAATCAATATTGCAGGTTATATCTATGAAATTGTTACAGTAGGTGCTACTGGTGCAATCACACTAGTATTGACTTTAGATAGAGCTTATAAAGGTACTACTTTGAGTGCTGCTGCTGCTTCTAACTTTAAATTCTTTAATACTGCTGATCCAACAGAGTATGGATTTGAACTTACTGATGTAGCTGTAGATTATTTCTTGGATTTTGCTTTCTTAGAAGGTTTGTCTAGTACTGATACTGCTGTAATTACTGCACCTGTATTAAGTAATGGTACATATGCTAAGATTTCTAAGAAAGAAGAAGAATCTTGGGTTAGAACCCTAAGACGACAGACAGAATATGCTTTACCTAGTGTAGCTGCTGTTTCTGGAACTACTTACGATCAATACATTTTCGATGTTAAGAATCCAATTGGTAATAACGATGGTACAGGCACATCTAAAGTATCAGAAGCATCTGTAACAATAGCAATGGATTCTGCAATGGAAGATAATGGTGGTGAAGCTCAATCTGATTTTGAAGATATAATTACAGCTTTAGGTATTACATTCACTTCAATCGTTGCATAATATTGTTCTAAATTATTTTTCATATTAAAGACTATTCTTTGTTTGCATTGTTTTAATTTAGAGAGAGGGGTAAAACCCTCTTTCTTTTTACCTAAAATAGTATGGCATTAGACTTTGGAATAACATTTGTAAAGAATACTCAATTAGATTTTGAGGATTTAAGTGATTATACTGGATTAACTGTAACTAGAACAGTATTAGAAGTTACACATCCTACTATAGCGGATAATGAATTGGTTGAAGTAGAGTTATATGATGAAAATGTAGCATCATTAGGAGATGATTTAGAAATAGATACTGAAACTTATGGTCTTGATTCATTAATAGACGGTACTTATAAATTTAGATTAGTAGCATACAATGGTGCTACAGAAGTGGCTTCTTCTACAAAATACATAAATCAATGGTATTTTGTAAAATCAAAGAGAAGAAGTTTAATGGAACAAATATTAAATGATGAATGTTCATCAGATTTTTGTTTAGCTGGAAAGTTAAATGCAATGATGAAATCCGCAGATGATTTAGCAGATAATACAGACTATCTTAAATCACAAGAAATTGCTAGTTGGTTAGTAGAAAAAGTTCAAAAAAATAGCTTTTTAAATGGTTGATCAAAATTATATAGATAGTTTGATTACTACATTAACTACTAAGAGAAATGCTATTGCATATTCTATGGCAGTTAAGGGTTTAAATGGTATTGACGCTGATTATGAGATAGACTTAATTAAAACTGATTGTATAATAGAGGAATTACTAAATTATATAATAGCAGATGAAGAGTCTCCTTATGATTATATAAAACAATTAGAACAGAGTTCTCAAGTTAATTGTAAATATCACGAAACACTTTATAACGATTTATTAGAAAGTTGTGAAACACCGTCTGCATCAGGAGGAGGTGGAGGAAGTGGTACAGCTACTAATTATGAATTCGCAAGACATTATTATAGAACTACATCTGGAAATGTTACTACAAATAGTGGTGTTACAGGTATAGTTCTACCAGAAAGACCTACTCTAAATATAGACGTTTATATAAATGGGTTCTATATGAGAGTGGGTGATGGAGTTAAAACAAGAGACGTTTATTTTTCTAATGATGGAGGTACAACAGCTAAAGCATTAGATGAATTACAAATAAATGACCAATTAATTATAAATGCGGTAATTATTGGTACAACGGTATTATCAACAGATCAAGTTTTATTAGTTATAATTTAAATACGCAAACAATGGAAATTACAAAGCAAACATTAGAATTAGAACAGATTATCAATTTATCAAACGGAATTGAGTCAATTAGAGGAATGTCTTATCCAGATAGTGCAATGTTGGATATTGCTATTGTTAAAGATAATATTACTCCTGTAATTAAAGAATATCAGAATCTCTTAAACGAGATTAAGAAAGAATTATTTGAAAAGCATAATGTTACAGATAAAGAGAATTTCTCTGTAAAAGTTGCTAATCAAATATCAGAAGAATTAAACACTAGAACAGAACAACTGTTAAAGAAAACTTATAGTGTTTATGCACCTACCTTTGAGAAAGAGGACTTTAAGAAGTGGTCAGAAACATATAATAAAGAAGATTATTCTACTAGAGCATTTTATGTAAATTCAGATTTTTACATTAAGATGTTAAAGTTTATTAAAAATGATAGATTGGAGTCTTTAGAAAAGAAAGAAAAGAAACAAAAAGAATAAACTAACATGAGAGAATCTAGGTTTATACAATTAGGAAATCAGTCTAGTCCTATAATATCATTACCTTCTTACAATGTAGATTTAAATGCTACCAATTTAGAAGATTGGATTAATAAAGCATTTTTTGCTAGTAACTGGGTTAATGATATGTTTACTATTGCATTTGATTCTGGTACAGGAGATATAACTGTTACTATGAACGATAGTGCTGATACTGAATTGAGTGTAAACCTAGATTCTCGATATGAACTCTCTTCTAATAAGGGAATTGCAAATGGATACGCACCTTTAGATGCTAATGTTAAAATAGGTTTATCTTATCTACCTGATGTAATATTAGGTCAATTATTATATGGAGGAACAGTTAATGCTTCGACAGCAGTAGCTACATTAACAGAAAACGCTAAGACTAAGTTAGGCACAGCATTATCAACTATAACTTTAACTAACAATGCTACTGCTGTTACAGGTTATGGAGATAATGAAGGAATTTATTATATATGTTCTACAGCAGGAACATTTGCTACTATTAGTTTTGCAATAGGAGATTGGTTAATATCTAATGGTTCATCTTGGACTAAAGTAGATAATACAGAAAATTTATCTTTTGGTACTACTGGTCAAATACCTTATACAAATTCAGATGGTACTAATTTTCTTTATTCTGCTAATTTAACATTCAATGGAACAAATCTAGTCGTTATAACAAATGGGTTAGACCAAACAGCACCCTCTTTAAACTCTTTCGGCGCGGTTTTTGGAAATAGTTTTGGGATAGCCACACATCGTTTTAGTGGTTCAGCTATAAATTCAGTTATTAGAGCTAATGGATCAGAAGGAAGTGAATCTGCCTTAAGTATTAATGAAGAAATTGGTCGATTTGATGCTAGAGCTTGGAGAAATACAGATTATACTACTAATAGTGTTGGATATATATCATTTGTTGCTGATCAAAATCATGGAGGAGGTAGTAACGGCACTCGGATGGTTTTTGCAACGGCACCAAATGGTAGTGATACTGCTATAATAAGAGGTTATATAAGTAATAGCGGGTCTTGGAATTTCGAAAATAATACTATTAATTCAGCTACTTGGAATGGTACAGCTATAGGAGCAACTTATGGAGGTACAGGACAAACTACTGTAACAACAGGTGATATATTATATGGATCAGCAAGTAATGCTTGGAGTAAATTAGCTTTAGGTTCAGCTAATCAAGTATTAAAAGTAAATTCTGGAGGAACAAATATAGAGTGGGGAACAGTAGGGGTAAGCGGTAGTGGTACATCAGGAAGAGTCGCTTATTGGGATGGAACTAGTAGTTTAACAAGTAATTCAGGATTAACTTATAATGGAACAACCTTAACTATATCAACAGGTGGTTTAGTTACTGGAACATCTGGTACAAATGACATTCGACACGAAATAGGTGCTGGATATTTAGAAGGTGAATCAACTACAGATAATGCAATTTATTCATATGCTAATTCTGCTACAACTACATTTTTAATAGCTGCAAATAATAGTGTTACTACAGGGTCTAATCCTATGATGCAGTTTACAACTAGAATTGGCGGTGGCGTTAATACTGTAACAAATAGACCAACCTTCGCTTGGTACAACTATACCACTAAGCAAATGGAAATGAGCGCAGGAGGTATATTAACTGTAACCACTGCAATTACAACAGGTA